>OBLS010000025.1_pt1 | contig 39557 bp, 35 predicted proteins | sample 1519901 | NCBI WGS metagenome assembly OBLS01 (sample SAMEA3113585, study PRJEB22503) | soil metagenome | reverse complement strand
TACTTTCCTCTGTAGGCTCCATAAGTTCTATCCGACTATCTTCCAAATTGATCATAGCAACTCTGACCTTCTCATTTTCGACGACTTCGACTTCTACTTTATCAGCGTTTAAGACTTTCTGATAATTCTTAACTGCCTCGTCTAAATTGTTGACCGCAATTGCTACATGGTCTATCCGCATGATTGTTCACCGCAGATTATAGAAAAACCGATATAATACTATTTATATGAAACATAGGCAAAACCTTGAGCAGACATTTATCTGGCTGTGTCTGCGGCTCCGGCAACCCATGGTTGAGGATATTCGCTAATTCTAAAAAGTTACCCTGGGCTCAAATACTCCATAAATTGCTTTTAGTGAGTTACCGATCTCCCCTAAAGTTGCCCTGTTTTTCACGGCCTCAACTATGTAAGGCATCAAGTTCTTGTCTGGTTGTTCTGCAGCTTTTTGAAGGGAACTGAGCGCGTGTTCGAATTTGGATGTATCCCGAGAATCCCTAAAGTTCTTCAATCTGTTCTTCTGCCTAGATTCTATTTCCGTGTCAATGACGTTTAGCTTGGGCTCGATGCCCGTTGAATCTTGAAACTTATTAACCCCGACAATTGTTCTCTTATTACTGTCAATCTCTTTCTTCATATTATACGCATTTCTTCTGATTTCCTCTTGAAAAAAGCCCCTTTCTATAGCCACGAGCGCGCCACCCATTCTGTCGATTTTCCTCAGATACTTTTGAACTTCTTCTTCTATTCTAGACGTAAGATATTCGACATAATAGGAACCGCCGATCGGGTCAACAGTCTTTGCCATCCCTGTTTCGGATGCTATTACCTGTTGTGTTCTCAGGGCTATTTTTACTGATTCCTCGGTGGGCAGCGCAAGCGCTTCGTCTCTTGAGTTTGTATGCAATGATTGGCAGCCTCCTAGAACGGCAGCCATGGCTTGAGACGTAACCCTGATAACGTTATTATCTACCTGTTGAGCCGTTAACGATTCTCCGCTTGTTTGTACGTGAAATCGCAGATGCCATGATTTAGCGTTTTTGGCATGAAATCTGTTCTTCATTATATTTGCATATATTCTGCGAGCTGCTCTGAACTTTGCTATCTCTTCAAAAAATTCCATGGTGCAACAAAAGAAAAAGGAAAGACGCGGGGCAAAATCATCTACCTTTAGCCCTTTGTTCAGGCAGGTTTGGATATATTCTATGGCATTAGCAAAAGTAAATGCGAGCTCCTGAATGGCATTACATCCAGCTTCTCGCATATGGTACCCTGATATGCTTATAGGATACCACTGAGGAGCTTCCTTAAAACAGTATTCAATCATATCACCAATCAGTCGCAGTGAAGGTTTTGGAGGATATATGTACGTATTTCTCGCGATATACTCCTTTAAAATATCGTTCTGAGTTGTGCCTCTGATCTGAGATGCAGGAATACCTTGTATGTTAGCCACGGTGACGTAGAGAGCTAGAAGAGTTGATGCAGTAGAATTGATGGTCATCGAAGTGCTGACCTTATCTAATGGAATACCATCGAAGCATGTCAACATGTCTTCTATGGAACTTATTGATACGCCGGTCCTTCCTACCTCACCTTCGGACTGTGGATCATCAGAGTCTCGCCCTGTTTGGGTAGGGAGGTCAAATGCTAGTGATAGACCAGTCTGACCATGTTCTAGCAAAAATTTGAATCTCTTGTTCGTTTCTTCTGCACTGCCAAAACCACTGTATTGCCTCATAGTCCAGAGCCGCTCCCTGTACATATTGGGATAAAGTCCTCTGGTGTATGGAAACTTACCCGGTTCTTCGTTATCGATATTGTCTGAGGCGATCTTCTTGGAGTATACTCGCTTTACCGGAATACCAGAATCCGTCTTAAATGTGTCTGTTGACATCGCTGCAGGCTCACCAATTTATCGTACGTATAACTTCATCGACGGCTTCAAATGGATCTGTTTTTTTATTTGCAAGCCTTTCTATGACATCGCGATACTTGTTATTTTTGTCCAACATTGAAGAAACCTTTTGTTCAATCGTATTTAAAATCATATCTCTTAGCTCAAAGTCCAATTTCTTCATTTCATTCTCATTTTCATTTGAAGAACAGATGTGCTTTATTATCTGATCAAAATCTGTCACGACCTCTTTGATTCCTTTTCCAACTTTTGCTGAAACTTTGACAACATGTGGTTTCCTCTTAGCATCCGATAAGAAGTCAACGAGGGATTGGTACAATATGCCTGCTCCCTGCAGATCAGCCTTGTTGACTATACATATATCTCCTACTTCCGTTAAACCCGCTTTAATATTTTGGATGTGGTCTCCGGTGTAGGGGGTAAAAACTACTGCAGTTATATCCACGAGTCTAGAGATCCCAGTTTGGACCTGTCCTGCCCCAACGCTTTCAATAAGTATGAGGTTATATCCTGCAGCATCTAGCACTCTAACTATATTCCTAAGCGACCTTGAAAGGCCCCCATATGACCCTCGGGATCCTATACTTCTCATGAATACTTTGTCGTCACTTGTGACAGGTTGCATTCTAACCCTATCTCCCAGAATGGCTCCGCCTGTTATCGGGCTGGTGGGATCAACAGCCAGGACCGCAACAGAATATCCTATAGTTTGGAACTCAGGGATCAGTTTGCCTATCAGGGTACTTTTTCCTGCCCCTGCAGAGCCAGTTATTCCTATTGTCTTTGCTCTTCCCGTTCTTGGAAAGATGGTTTGTATTATATCTCGGCACTCCTTCTCGTTATTGTCAACTATTGAAATAGCTCTGGCTATAGATCTTCTGTCGGCATGTAACACGCCCTCCACTATACTAGATGCATGAGGAGATAGCATTCAATTATGCTTGAACGTAAGTAGGGACCTTATTAACTTGTGGGTATGCAAAATGAGGTGCCAACTCAGCAAGAGCAAGGACACAAAATGCCAAAAACCTAATAAACATTTTAAGCCCGGCAACCGAGGAGATACCCATGTCTGCACAACAGGAACAGCCGCAGAATAACCGAAGGCCTACAAGGATACTGGTCTCAAAACTAGGACTTGATGGCCACGATAGAGGTGCACTTGTTATATGCAGAGCCCTAAGAGACGCTGGCTTTGAAGTTATTTATTCTGGTCTCTTTTGTACCGCCGAACAGGTAGCAAAGATAGCAGTAGACGAAGATGTTGATGTTGTAGCCATGAGTCTGTTGAACGGAGCACACCTCACAATTTTTCCAAAGGTTGCAAGGTTGCTAAGAGAAAGGGGGATGGAAAACATATTGATTGTAGGTGGAGGGATCATACCCGAACGCGATAAGAGAGCTTTAGAGGAGCAAGGAATAACTGGAAACTTTGGCCCCGGAACATCATTGTCTATGATAATTGATCATATTAACAGGAACCTACGTAAGGCCGGACACTCTTAGTTAACTCCGTCTTTGGTCAGAGGACGGCGGCCACATCATGTCGCGCATTTCTCTGCCGACCTTTTCTACTTGGTGATTTTCTATATTTTTCATGTACTTGTTAAAAGAATTCTTGCCATCCTTCTCATAGGTGCTTAACCACTCCTCTGCGAATTCACCAGACTGAATTTCCTTTAGGACCTCCTTCATTTTTTCTTTCGCTAAGCTATCGACTATCCTTGGTCCCCTACTTAGGCCACCGTACCTTGCGGTTTCGCTAACGCGGTTGTACATTCCTGCTATTCCATATCTTTGAATAAGATCCACAATGAGTTTTAGCTCGTGCACGCATTCAAAATATGCCACTTCCGGCTGGTATCCTGATTCAATTAAGGTCTCAAACGCACTCAGGATAAGAGCATGAGTGCCTCCACACAGATCCACTTGTTCACCGAACCAATCGGTCTCGACTTCCTCCTTAAATGTTGTTTGAATCACACCGGGTCGTGTGCTCCCTATTGCCTTTGCGAGAGCTAAGACCTTCTTCCAGGCGCGTTGGGATATATCTTGATGAACAGCAACAAGTGAAGGTGTGCCGAAACCCTCCTGGTATAGCTCTCTAACTCTCTGCCCTGGTCCCTTGGGAGCGACCATTATTATGTCAGCATGACCTGGAGGTGCAATCCATTTCCAGTGTATGGCCGCCCCATGAGAAAAGCTGAGAGCCTTACCTTCGGTTAAATGCATAGCAATGTGTTTTTCGTAGGTCGTTGATTGCTCCATATCGGGAATCAGCATATGTATAATATTGGCCTGTTTTGAAGCCGCCTCGACTTGCATCACCTTGTGTCCATCTGTTTCTGCTGTAGCCCAGCTATTTCCATCCTTTCGCAGCCCCACTATTACGTCAAGCCCTGAATCTCTCATATTGCTTGCCTGCGCACGGCCTTGAATCCCATAACCAATTACTGCTATTGTCTGACCTTGCAATGCATCCATCGAGACATCATTGTCAAGCCACCTCTTCGCTTGCATATTGTTTGGTATCAAATTGTGCCCTATATCAGCCTATAGCACTTGTCTATTCTTGCCAGTTACAATTTAATGTAAACTTTAGTGTGAGCATTAGCCTTCCCGATAGAGCCTATCTGCAAGAGTTAGACTTCGACTCAAGACTTGCTTCTTGAGTTGGCGGTCGTACATCACTCAGTCATGCCGACCTCGTCAGTCCAGCTATTGCATGCACATATAGATTCAGTACATTTGACCAATTACGGCTTTTGTGAAGCCCGAGGTTGACAGCTCTCCCCCAATGTCAATTGTCTTCTGATTGTTTGCCAATAATTTTCTTATGGAATGTTCTATCTTTCGTGCCTCTTCAATTGCTAGTGTGTCGCCATTTTTTTCCCCAAGCCATTCAAGCATTAGCTTACAAGAGAGAAGTATTGACGACGGATTCGCAACGTTCTTTCCCGCAAGGTCAAATGCAGCACCATGAATCGGCTCAAATAACGCAAAATTATCGCCGATATTACAGGTGGGCCCCATGCCGATACCTCCGGCAACTTGTATTGCCTCGTCAGACAAAATATCGCCAAACATATTGGTGGTTAGTATAACATCGTAATCTTCGGGATTACGAATAAGGTTCATGGCACAGGCATCTACATATTGCTCTGTAAACGCAATGTTAGGAAAACCATTTGACACAATCCTGCACGTTCTGGCGAATAAACCATCACCTCTTCGCAAAACATTCGCCTTGTGAACTGCTACAACCTTTTTTTTATCATTTCGCTGACTGCTGACTCGGAACGCATATTCGGCTATCCGGCGGGACGCTCTTTCCGACGTACGCCTCATAGAAATAACGGTATTTTTATCAACCTCGAATTCCCACCCCAGGTACAAGTCTTCGGTGTTTTCCCTTACAATGACCATGTCTATTGTATCGGACAGTCCTTCTAGGTTGGGGAACGACTTGACCGGCCTAACGTTAGCATACAAATCCATCGTCTGTCTCAGAACCAAGACGACATCGGCAGCGCTTTCACCGACAGGTGCCTTTAAGCATGCATCAGACTTTTTTATTAGATCTAGCGCATGGTCAGGCAGCGCCTTTCCAAATCTAGTTTTGGCTTCATCTCCTGCGTCTATGTTTTGTATGTCAAATTTTGCGTTCGAATTAGAACCTATGCTCTCCAGTAAAAGATTTGCAGAATGTGCCAATTCAGGACCTATTCCGTCGCCTGCAACCAGTGAAATAGTGTATCTCGCCAAGTTCTGGATCTTCTTTAGGGTCGCTTTTAGTTTTTTGAGTGCAGAACTTTTCTTAGCATTATCTTATTTATTGCATCTATCACCGCCTGTACCGATGCTACAACTACATCTTCGCCAGCCTTACGGGCAGAGACAACATTTCCGTTTTTGTCTTCGACCTTAACGGACACTTCAGCTAATGCATCGGACCCTCCGGTAATAGAATCGAGCTTGTATTCACGGATTTTCACATTTGCGATCTCAGACGCGACTTTTTGAATAGCCTTTAGCGCAGCGTCCACAGGGCCAACTCCTGTCTCGGAGGCTATCAAATCTTTTCCGTTAGTGTTCAGTCTAATCACTGCTGTCGGAATCAGATTCATCCCTGTAACTATATGGAAATCATAGAGCTTGAATTTTTCGTCGAATTTGCTGTTCTGGAGTACTTCACCGGCTATCGAGAGCAGCTCGGCTGTGCTTATAGATTTGCCCTTATCAGCCAAATTCTTTTGCCTTTCAACTATCCTGTGCAACTGGATATCTGTGCATTCTATTCCAAAATCTTCTAGCATTGCTCTTATGCCGTGCGCGCCAGCGTGTTTTCCGGCTTGAAGCCATCGCTTTCTTCCAACCATCTCGGGGTCTATCGGCTCGTAGGTCAAGGGATTATTTAATATGCCATGTGTATGAATTCCTGACTCGTGTCCGAATGCGTTCTCGCCAATGATAGCCTTATTTGCCTGGACGGCTATTCCCATGATATTGGAAACAGATTTGGATGTCTCGTATAGTAACTTTGTGCGAATATTATGCTCCTTCTTGTATAGGCATTGCAGTGTCATCACAAGTTCTTCAAGGGAGGCGTTCCCTGCTCGCTCGCCCAGACCATTTACTGTCACATGAGCACATGTGGCTCCAGCAATTATTCCCGCAATGGAATTCGCAACAGCCAGGCCGAAATCATTGTGACAATGTAGACTTATTGGAATAGAAATATTCTCCTTCAAGAGTCGAACCAGTTGGGAAACGAATTCTGGGGTAGCGTAACCCACGGTATCCGGTATATCTATTCTGTCGGCCCCCGCTTCTCCGACTGCTTTGAATACTTTGGTCAGGAAGGTAATGTCCGACCTGGTGGCATCCTCTGCAGAAAATTCAACCTGTAGTCCATGGGATTTTGCATAATCGACTGCCTCCACCGCCTTCTGTATCACCTGTTCAGGCGACATTTTCAGCTTGTACTTCATATGGATGTCCGACGTCGCAATGAATGTGTGCACATAGCTGAGGTCGCATGTTATCACGGAGTCTATGTCATGGACAAGTGCTCGCGCCAAGCCGCAGATCTCCGCGTTTAGTCCTGACTTTTTTATTGTCTTTATTGCCTGCATTTCCCCTTGTGAAACTATAGGAAAACCGGCTTCTATGGCATCGACACCCAGTTGGTCTAGTTTAATCGCTATCTGGACCTTTTGTTCTGGGGTTATTGATACACCGGGTGATTGTTCCCCGTCCCTAAGCGTTGTGTCAAATATTCGTACTTTGCTTCCGTTTTCAACCATTCATGATTCGCCTCTTGGGAGAGCTGAAACGCCAGTTCTTGCAAGCTGGATTATTCCAAAGGAATAAACAAGGTTTTTGAATGCATCAATTTTATCCGGAGTCCCTGTAATTTCGACCATCATGGTATCTTTATCTATATCCAGGATATTTGCTCGAAAGATCGAGGCGTAAGTTGTAATTTGCATTCTCGTTGTTGGCTCCTCTGCTTTCATCTTTATTAGCGCAAGTTCTCTATAAACTGTCTTCGAGGAATCCAAGACTCTAACTTCAACAACGTCAATTAATTTCTTCAGTTGTTTTACCAGCTGATCCAACGTCCTCTCATCGGTCTTGGTAGTAATAGTCATACGAGAAAGGTCCTCTCGTTCAGTAGAACCTACAGTAATACTTTCAATGTTAAAGCTTCTCGCTCGAAATAGATTGGTCACCCGAAATAAGACTCCTGGCTTATTCTCGACTAGAGCGGCCACAATATGCCATGACTCAGCAGCGTCCTGGGAAAGTGCGTCGGCCGTTTTCATTAATCCAGCCAAAAGCCTATGCTCCTGTTATCATATCCTTCAGACCTGTTCCAGGAGCGACGAAGGGGTAAACATCCTCTTCAGGATCGATTGCAATATCAATTACCGTCGCAACGTCATTTGTCAGAGCTTTCCTGATGGCCCTTTCCAACTCTTCCATGGATTGCGCTCTGATTCCCTGTGCACCGTACGCCTCTGCGAGTTTAACGTAATCAGGACAACTTTGTTGATGAACTCCCATATATCTTCTTTTATAGAACGTTCTCTGCCACTGCGCCACCATTCCCAACATGTAATTGTTCATTAGGAATACTATGACAGGGAGCTTTTCTAGCACAGACACAGCGAGAGAGTTTTCTGTCATATTAAATGATCCATCGCCTGCTATATCAACTACCGTTGACTGACTTTTCGCAGCTTTCGCGCCTATAGATGCGGGGAACCCAAAACCCATAGTTCCCAGTCCAGTAGAACTAAAAAATGTTCCTGGCGAAATCACATCAAAATGCAAAGAAGCCCACATTTGACATTGCCCTACTTCTGTCGTAACAATAGCGTCAGAAGGCAATACTTCTCTTAGCTTTTTCAATGCCTTTTTTGCCGTTAATTCCCTGGGATAATCCTTTATAGTATCAGCATAATAATCAACTAATTCTTTCCTCCGTTTAAGCCATGGGTCGTCACTGCTTCTTTTTACAACCTTATGCTTTGCGAGCATCTTAACGGCTGTTCGGAGAGATGCCTTTACATCTCCGACAACTGCAATATCCGCAGCCTTATTTTTACCAATTTCCGCGGGATCGACATCAAGGTGAATTATGGTCATGCCTTTGCCAAATTCGTCGAACCGACCGACCGATCTATCTGAGAATCGAGCCCCGACTGCTACAATACAATCAGCCTCAATAATTATTTTATTTGCCTCTGGATGACCATGCATTCCGATCGGTCCCATCGCCAGCGGATGATTCTCAGGAAAGGAACCCTTTCCTTTGAAGGTAGTAACCACAGGAGCCATTAATAGTTCCGCCATTGCCTGTAACTCGGAGAAGGCACCAGAGAGTATTACCCCGCCTCCTGCCATAATTATTGGCCTTTCCGCTTTGAGCATTGTTTGGACAGCTCTTTCTAACTGGGAAAGATCCGCGTCCACTATTGGACTATACCCTCTCACCTTTATCAGCTCGGGGAAGAATATGTCTTCTCGCGCCTGCTGAACGTCCTTTGGAATATCTATTAGAACGGGCCCCGGGCGTCCACTTTCGGCGATATAAAAGGCCTTCTTAACGGTGTCTGGAATTTCCGCGGCAGCCCTAGGCTGAAATGCGTACTTGGTGCATGGGTTAGCAACCCCAATAATGTCCGTTTCCTGGAATGCATCTTTCCCGATCATGGCTAGTGGAACCTGTCCAGTGACTGCAATCATCGGTGAAGAATCGGCATAAGCTGTCGCTATTCCCGTAATAAGGTTGGTCGCCCCTGGTCCGGAAGTCGCAAAACACACCCCGGCTTTTCTCTTAATCCGAGCGTAACCATCAGCCATGTGAGCAGCAGATTGTTCATGTCTCACTAGGATATGACGTAGATTAGCATCAACAAGAGCATCATATATCGGCAAATTGGCGCCACCAGGCAGACCAAACACCACGTCGACTCCCTCCTTTTCTAATGCTTTTATGAGCGCTTCTGAACCTAACATTTCCATTTTTTAGCAAATCACCACTTTAACTCATATTATTGCCTGCGCTTGCTACAAAATCAATAAGGCATTATTGGGGTAAATCCAACGCTTTGAAATGAAATGAGCGCCTACCCATAGAGCATAATATAATAATGTGAAAAATAGTGGGAGACATTTTTTTATTGTTAGAGAAATGTCTTGCTGATAACTAATAAATATTGTGTCCAAATCACCCTCAGACTATTGCGACTCTATAGGCGTCTCAATCCCGCTACCCTTGATAAACTCTTCAAATGCCCCTTGTGGACTCGCGCTCTCATGAACGATGGATCGGACGGCCTTTATCATAGATGTAGGATGACTTGACTGCCAGATGTTCCTCCCCATATCTACACCCGCCGCCCCATCCCGCAGAGCATTGTATGCCAACTGCAACGCCTCTATCTCCCGAGGTAGTTTCTTTCCACCTGCTATTATTACAGGAACAGGACATCCCTCGATGACCTCCTCGAAGTTCTGGCAGTAATATGTCTTAACAATATGTGCCCCTATTTCGGCGGCTATTCTGCAAGCTAACGCTAGGTATCGTGAGTCTCTGTTCATCTCCTTTCCGACGGCTGTTACAGCAAGTATTGGTACCCCGTATTTTTCCCCGATGTCTACGAGTTTGGATAGGTTGGTAAGCGTTTTGTGCTCGTATTTGCTTCCTACAAAAATTGAGAGCGCAAGACAAGAGGCGTTTAGTCTTATTGCCTCTTCTACTGAGGTAACTATGCTTTCATTGGACAGGTCTTCTCCAACAATGCTTGTTCCTCCTGAAACTCTCAAAACTACAGGGATATTTACATCTGGGTTCACAGAAGTCCTCAAAACGCCCCTTGTCAGCATTATGGAGTCAGCATAAGGTAAGAGAGGTTTAATAGTGGTCCGTGGAGTTCGTAGCCCGTCTGTCGGACCAAGGAAGTAACCATGGTCAACAGCTAGCATAACTCCCCGGCTGTCCTCTGGTCTAATTATTTTAGACAATCGGTTTTTTAAGCCCCAATCCATTGTTTGATCAACTTCCCGAAATAGTTTTAATACTTATAAGTTATACTATTACGCAGTGACTATAACTTTCATTGAATCTTTAGCCTCGTGTGCACACAGAATTGCTTCTCTGGCCTGCCTCAGGTTAAATCTGTGCGTTATGATCCAGTCTACGTCTATTCTATTGTTATCGAGCAAGCTACATGCTTGATTGGTTTCAACCTCTGAAGCAGCATAGCTTGGAACAAGTGACAATTCGTTTGAGTAAACCACTGAAGCATCCAGCATTACCTGAGTTCCCTTACTAGGAACACCAAAAAGGATAACTGTTCCGGCTCTTCTAGTTAAACCAAAAGACTTGACCATCGCGTGAGGATTGCTGGTAGCGACAACAGAGATATCTACACCTCTGTTACCTGTGGTACTCTTAATAATTTCTTCGACATTGGGCTGCTTGCTGATATTGAGGCATTCAACCTGGCAATGGTCCCTGGCGAGGTCCAATCTGAATTGGTTAACATCGATAAGAAATATTTTTCCACAGCCTACAGACTGTGCCAGAAGAGCAAGCATGATTCCTGCGGGTCCAGCCCCAAGTATTGCTATATCATCTCCCTTCAAAATATTGCATTTGCTGAGGGCTCTAATACAGCAGGCCAGAGGCTCTATGAGGGCTGCCTTCTCGAATGTCATGTTGACTGGAAGTTTTATGACCCCTCCCCTAGAAATATTCCATTCAGGGACTAAAATTTCTTCGGATAAGCCACAAGGCTCTATGTTGCTGGAATTGAACATTTTGCACATGGTAAAATCTCCATGTCGGCAGAAATGACAAGAATAGCAGGGAACATGATGGTGTACAAATACTCTGTCGCCTATCGAATAGCCTGAGACTAAATCCCCTATAGCTGTTATCTCACCGCTTGGCTCGTGGCCTAGTCTGCCCGAAGACATGCCATAATCACCGTACACTTTTTCAAGGTCAGAACCGCAGAGCCCGCATGCCTTCATTCTTAGTAATATGTCGCCGGCACTGGCTTTTGGAGGTGATAGTTCGTCTATGGTAACGGTTTTCTTGTCCTTTACAAACACTGCTTTCAACAGGTAAGCATTGGTAATGCCTCATCTATAAAAGTGTGGCACTCGATTCCTCTTTCAGGCTTCAGGCTAGATTTAGGCTCTAGCGTCGAATGGAAAAATATAAGCTCACTTTCTATTATACTTCTTGGGTTTCTTCATAAAGATTTTTTTGCATCCATCACAACAAAAGAAAAAAACTTTTCCTTTATGTTCGTGCGACAATGCCAGGTCCTGCTTTAGTTCTATACCACAAACGGGATCTACGGGCAACGCGCAGCATTATAAAAAAGATCTATATATATTATCACAAATCACACGAGAGGGTACCACTCGTAACATAGTCAGGGGCACAGATATGTCAATTATTAATGCCCTGAAATCCAGCAAACGAGCGCATGGATGCTGTCGGCTTTAATGTCAATGCTTTTTAACACTGTTGTTTTTGAAGATCGCTTTGATTCCTATACATAAGTAATGATGTCATATCCATCTACGGAACTAATTTGTGGCAAATGCGGCACGACCATATCGAAAGTCATCAACCTGCGACCCATAAGAGACGTATTGCGAACACATGATGGAAAGTGCAAAATGTGCGGGAACAATCTTAATCCCGCTGACTTTACAATAGAGATCGAAAAACTATAAGAAGTAGCTCCCTTGGTTTAAACTTTCAGCCCTATGCTGCTATGCTTTGTGCTAATAAGGACCATAGAAATAATCCCGCACGCTTCAACGTTTGGGTTTGAAACAATTTATCTGTTTATCCTCCTGAGAGATATATTGACTAATTCTGTAACCTATCCTTAGCCAAAGACCATGCGCAAATGAACGTCGGCCTAAATTCTATTCTGGACATCGTGTCAAAAAAAAGATTGTCTTTTAATCAAACCTCTGAAACATCGGTGCAATCATGCTAATCGCCAAGGCGATACTCGTGATACGAGAATATATTACCGTCGAGGCCATAGCAGGAACGAGAGCAGAATGTGCTTCTTCATAGTTCTTTCTGAGCTCCCTGACCGCCCTAAATGCATATGGAGCAGATATGAAACATCCAATTGAAAATATACTTGTAAAATTGAGAAAAATTCCTAGTATGATCATAGGATACAGCGAAATTATCAACGCCGAAAAAATTCGATACGAACTTTTCTTGCCGAGTAATATAACAAGTGTCCTTCTTCCTCCTAGGCGATCAGCATCATAGTCAGGAAACGAGTTTACAAGTAATACCGAAGATGAAAGCAACCCGAGCATAGTCCCAACGAATACTGCAGAAGCCTCCACAGTCGATGTCTGAACAAAAAATGATCCTACAACAACTAGTGCTCCTTTTATGCCAACAAATAGTTCTGCCAGACCGAAATTGACTATTTTGGACGAGTAAAAGAAAATTGCTAAAACTGCAAAGATAAGTATAAAAGCGATAATAGGCCCTCGCACCGCTACGAAAAAAAATCCTATGAAAGTGCCTGTCACCAGAAAGAGCATTCCGGTTCTATAAACAGTCTTAGGAGAAAGAATTTTTTCCGGTATCACGCCGCTTCCGCCGCTGAATTTGGTCCTCTTCGTAAGTTTGTCTATTCCGCGCTTGTAGTCCCAATAGTCGTTTAACAGATCTATACTGGCATGCAGACTGAATACCCCGGCGATCGTCAGAATAGCGTAATTCAGATCAAATGAGGAGTATTTCCAGGAAGCTAGGGCTATGCCGTTCACCGAAGCGATCAGAGACGATAGAAGGAACTTTGGTCTAAGGGCCCTGAGCCATCCGCTTATCAATGCTGTAGGTCTTCGTAAAGCTATCATTAATTATTATTGCCGGGCTCGCGCCTGCTCTTATGAGCTTATCTTATTAATTTCTAGGCTAGAGATGCGTCTTAAATAATAGATAAGAACTTATATGGAACAACAGCATTCGAGTTTGACTAAAGATTTCCCCTCCAATTGATGCTGCAGAATTTGACGCACAGAAAGACTTGAAGAGAATAATAATTGAATTTCTATGCCGACACCAGGACAAGGGATTTTCGTCAAAGGAAATCTCCCAGGCATTGTCTTTGAGCGAAGAGGATATTAACTATGCGATGGTTAAACTTGGCCTGTCGGATTTTCTTTTTGAATTGACAAAAGGGTTTGCACACAGGAGCAGCAACTCAGCCAGCGGAAAGACAAGATTCAAAATAGCAGATGTAACGGTACAAGGAATAACATACTACCGCTGTCTAAGGGTTGATTGACCCGATTATGAATGAATACGTGTAAATACAAGATCATGATATTGTAAAAAGAACCGATGCTTTATGACTTTGGCCTGTGACTGGAGGCTTGCATAATATTCGTAAATTCTATAGAGAATCGCATAACCTGCAGGCCACTCTTCAAACGCAATATATAGGTCGGAAAATAACCTGGGTTAGAAGTTTACCTTCGACTCAGGGATTTGCCAAGCACTTGGTATCTGCATATGGCGTTTCGCGTGTGGGAGGTTATGTCGTTATTGCGGATAGCCAAAAAAGTGGCACAGGACGACATGGAGACAAGTGGGTTTCACCCCAAGGGGGAATATGGCTATCCATTATTCTCAGTTCGACATTGCATCCTAGTAGATGCATCTTATTTTCCTTTTGTGCTTCTTTAGCCGTTTCTGAGGCAATCAACAAATGCACCGGGCTAGATTCAAAGCTAAAATGGCCCAATGACGTTCTAATAAAAGGCAAAAAGGTTTCTGGAGTCCTTGTTGACGCTTCTGTAAATTCGGATTCTATTGAGCATGTGATAATAGGCATCGGAGTCAATGTTAACGTCAAAAGCGCCGAGATCCAAAGAGATATTGATGGTCGACTCCCCTATCCAATAACCTCCATAAAAGAAGAATTGGCAGTATCTTGCGATAAGGTGGAGCTGATAAGAAGTATTTTGAGGATACTCGACAGACACTATTTCAAGATAGAAACAGATGCAAGCTATCCACTACTAGAGAAATGGAAGCAGATGGCCGAACCCACAATATCAAGGTCAGTACAGGTCACACACGGGACCAGGGTTTACACTGCTAAGGTAGTAGGACTGGAAGAAGATGGTTCTTTGGTTATAGCTCGAGATGACAATAAGATAGAAAGAATAGTCTCCGCAGAATCCAGCATACGATTTATAGAATAAGCTCTGTTTGTTTTGAGCTCCCAAGCATGATGGAATTGTTCCTTTTGGATTCCTGCCTCCGGATTGTGACGGCTTGCCCTGGTCGTGAAGCGCATGGAGCTAGGTTATTCAGCTTTGCATACAATTGAAACATCGTTTACGTTGGTTCCGGTTTTCCCCGTTATTATTAAAGAATTTAGTTGCTTGAAAAAACCATGGCTGTTATGAGTTTTCAAAAAATAAGAAGCGTCAAGGTCCTTCCTCTTTAGCTTTAATATGACTTGCGAATTAAGAAATGCGCCTGCAGCTTCGGAATTGCCATCTATTCCGTCTGTGCCGACGCAAAGGATAGTAGTGTCTTTATCTATGGGAAAATTTTGAAGGTTTATTGCTGCTGCTAGTACTGCCTCTTGATTCCGCCCTCCCACTCCATTTTTTTTTATTTTTTTTACTCTGACAACAGTTTCTCCCCCCATAACGAAGGCAAATGGAGAATCCTGAGACTGGACCTCCTTCGCCAAGTTCGCTAGTTTTCTCCCAAAGATCCTTGCTTCGCCGCCAAACGATGTTCCTAACTTATGAGCGTGTACTCCGTGACTATCCAAGTATTTAGCAGCAGCTGTGCAGGCTACATTATTGTTACCGATTAAGAAATTGGCCACTTTTTGGAAGATCTTATCGCCAGGCTTAGGGGTTTCGCGCCGGCGTTTCTTTAGGCCTTCGGCTATCACCGTTCTTACTTCTTGGTATTGTTTATTCCAAAGCCCGTATTTTTTGAGTACTCGCGCAGCGTCTTCATAAGAGGAAGGGTCAGGACAGGTAGGTCCTGAGCCTATAACTTCGAGCTTATCGTCTATTACGTCCGAAATTATGAGAGAAAATAATTGACACTCGCTACTCTTATATCGCAGCAGTTGGCCGCCCTTTACCCTAGATAGATGCTTGCGCACGGTATTAACTTCTTCAATGGATGCGCCCGAATGTATCAACGAATTTGAAATATCTTGCTTGTCAGTCAAGGACAGATTCCTTGATGGATATGGCATTAATGAGGATGCGCCGCCAGAGATAAGGACTATAACAAGATCAGAGGGAGTGGTCTTTTGGAGAATTTCTATCATTTTTCTCGTGCCTTTCACACCCGCAGCGTCCGGGATAGGATGACTTGAGTGCGAAACTGTAATACCATCAATATCGCAAGAAGTGTTGTATGGAATGGTGATGGCCCCTCCGGAGATCTTGTCGGCTAAGATTTTACTAACCGCACTAGCCATTTTGGCCGTCCCTTTCCCAGCTCCTATTAAATAAACAGATTCAAACAGCTTCAGGTCAATGATGATTTGGCGCTGTCTAATATCGTTAAGGAGAAGTCGCCCGTCTCTTAGCTTAACACTACTTCTAACGAGACGGGCCGGATCTACTGATTGGATGGCATGTCGGATAGAGCCAAGCGCCAGTTCAAGAGAGCGACTTTTTTGTTTGTACCTATTCATTACAGCAACCCACGTTGCAGGCCATCTTTACACACATTTGGTACCCGTGCTTGTCCTTTTCATAGTCATGAAGTCTTCTGAGCCCAGGGAACAATACCAAAGTCGTAAGCTCTGAGCCAAAATATTAAGCTTCAAAACGCGCAGTCGATCAAAATCATTTAAGCAGCGGGACCGGATACGGTGATAGTTATATTCTGCGTTGACATTTCATCTGGAAACTGTGTTGTTTCTTTTCATATGTCTCATCAGTCGTCCCTTTTATCAGCTGGTATTAATCATTTCTTCAATTTTTTACACCATTAGCCCAATGACTGTTGTTGGATCGGTTCGACGCATGTTCGCTCATTATTTATTATCGCCAAGATAGGTTAATCAGTGCATTGAATCATAGACATTGCCTCACTGAGGTAACTATGGTGATGTATCTTTCACTAAAGGGAGAACCCGGAAAACGCGGGCTTATGTACGTATCATACTACGGCCGTTCACGTGCATTTATTTCAAATTACCGCTCTTGGAGGGAATACCACAGCGACGGGAATATTGCACAAGTTGCGTCTTCCTTACTAAGTCATGAGACACTGCACTTAACACTCAACAAATTTTCGCTTTCAGCGTCTGCTGACTTGGATAACCTATTTGGAAGGTCAAATAATTGGGAACTCTATGAACATGGGTTGGGAGATATAGATAGATTGAGCATCAATTCTGATAGTTCGCAGAAAAATGGAGCCAAGAGACCTAAGAGATCGAAGAAAAAAACAACCCGATACAAATAGAACTTTCGCCTGCTTCATTTTGCCCGCTTAATAAATGCCTTCCTGAGGAATACATAAATTGCATTTTCTGCATTAGAGATGCCTTAATGTTCAAGCTGTACACTCCACAAGCCGCCAATAAGACATTGCCTGATATAGAGCGGAGAATTAAGCATATTATATTTCAAAAGGACAGCGTTGTATCTCTTCAGGAGGAACTACAGAGGATCGTAGACGGAGGTTCATCGTTTGGGGAATTTTTCAGAAAAAAGCAGGAACTAAATGTTGCCGTCAGTAACCTTTACAAATCCATAGAGCAAATTGAAGAGCTTGGAGTAATCATAAAGAGTGTTGATGAAGGACTTCTTGACTTTCCTTCCAAGCGGTTCAACGAGGAGGTATGGCTCTGTTGGAAAATAGGAGAAAGCCGAGTCAAATTCTGGCACAGGAAGGACGAGGGCTTTGAGGGAAGAAAGCCGCTTAATTCTCATACCCTGTCCCAACTCGAGACCCAAGACGATCTTTCTGATTTGAGATAAAACCCTTGACGAACTTTTTAAGACCCTTATTGCCTTTATAAGTTTTCAAGTTGATACTATTATAAGGATTTCTTGTGCTTCCATAAAACTTTATTACCGTATGGTCAACCAAATAGACATCAGTTTATCAGGAAAGACTCCGTTTGGACATATCTATTACGCAAAAGGAAAGAAATAGAGACCGGAAACTTGATCTAAAAATCCTGCACACTAAAGATGATCCATTTGGTATATTTTGCAAACTCTACCGTTCTCATAGGCAGCTCTTTATTTTAGAATCCCTCGTGGGACCTAGACAGCTTGCGGAAATATCAGTAATTGGTTTTGATCCTGCGCTTGTCGTGAGCTGCGATTCTTCCAAGTTCTATGTCCGAAATTCCAGAAACAGAATTATCCATGTAGAAGACTTGAGCAACCCACTGGAGCAGCTCAAAGGAGTGATTCCTACAGTCAACGACAACAGATTCAGGTACGTGGGAGGGGCTGTTGGATTCATAAGTTATGATGCCATCCGCTTTTGGGAGCGTATCCCATCAAAGGATATGAGTAAAAAAAATTTTCCGCTCTTAGAATTTGGTATTCATACGGATGGAATAGTTTACGATCACTCTGCAAAGAACGCGCGCTATTTTACGACCGGGGAATCTCGATTTAATGAAATCAGAGATGAGATAGAGACAGAAGTTCCTTTCACGATGAAGACCTTCTCTCACTCAACTCCTAAGTCGATACTGAATACAAAAGAATACACGGATATGGTCAAAAAGGCTAAGCGCTACATCTACCAAGGTGATATTTTTCAGGTTGTATTGTCAAATAATACCACTTTTAGAGTTAAGGGAGATTTGTTAACTGCGTACAGTAAGCTCAGGGAGGTAAACCCCTCGCCGTACATGTATTTCTTAAAACTGGGCAATATTACGGTGATCGGGTCTAGTCCCGAGATGCTAGTACGTGTAACTGCCAATAGCGTCGAGACTTTTCCGATCGCCGGCACACGGCCTGTGGTTAACAACGAAATTAGAAACGACGAGCTGGCAAAAGAGTTGCTTTCAGACGAGAAGGAGGTTGCTGAACACACAATGCTCGTGGACCTGGCACGTAACGACCTCGGAAGAGTCTGCAAATATGGGACGGTCAAAGTTCCCGAATTGATGTCTGTAAAGAAATTCAGTCATGTCCAGCATATCGTTTCGCATGTCAAAGGCTGTTTGGCACCAGGCCTAACTTCCTATGATGCCCTTAGGGCGGTATTTCCAGCCGGTACGGTTTCTGGAGCACCCAAGGTAAGAGCCATGGAAATAATTGATGAACTAGAACCTCACCCAAGGGGGCTGTACGCAGGCGCAATAGGCTATTTTTCTGCAAACGGATCATGCGACTTTGCCATAACTATAAGGTCAGTTATTATCAATAAGAGCAAAGCCTCTATCCAGACTGGAGCCGGAATAGTAATAGATTCTGTTCCTGAAAGGGAATGGAAAGAGACCCGGGATAAAGCGTATGGGATATTGTTTTCGCTTAAGGAAGCATCCAAAATCTCAGCAAAGTTAAGATAATCCTCGTTAGACACATTAATCACACTGAGATTTCGTGATCTTTACTTATCATAACAAGATAGGATCAAGAGCATAAAAGTAGTATATGGTTAGGGAAGCAACATAGCGACTCTACGAGCACGTACTTTGGTGGACCAACGTGTAATTCTATATGAGAGAACGATCCTTATCCTGTTCTAGGTGGTCTGGCGTACATGTTCGAAGCGTCTGTGTGGTACTGAACGGACAGTCTTGGATCCTTTTGTCTTCCTGTAAGAATACCCACTACCACGTCGTCCTTTTTAATCGTCTCCTCTTCTCTAAGTCTTCGAATTCCGGCCGGGACAGATCCCGAGGCCATCTCGCAGTCAAACCCGTTTAATCCTATAATAGACATCCCGTCATTCATTTCTTTATCGGTGACCTGGGTTACTATCCCGTGGCTAAAGTCCAAAGCTCTTAATGCTTTGAGAATATTCGCAGGCTTGCCTATCTGGATTGCTGTAGCAGCTGTTTTAGGGACCATTCCCTTACTGTCCTTATAAGAATAGTAGCGTTTTATCATCTCGACATCTGGACGGCCTTTATTCCAGTTTAGCTTTTTTCCTTCGAAAAACCCGTTGACCAATTCATATAATGTATTCGCTCCACTGGAATTGGCGATAATGAGCCTGGGGATTTTCTTTATCCATCCCCAGCTGTAAAGCTCCATCAGAGTCTTTCCGCAGCTTGCGCTGTTTCCCAGCGCACCTCCTGGGTAAACGATCCAATCTGGGGGACTCCAGTCCAAGTGTTCCATGATTCTATAGACGATAGTCTTCTGCCCCTCTAGTCTGAAAGGGTTTACAGAATTAACCGTATAGCCTCCCTTTTCGCGACAATTTCTTAATGAAATCGAGAGAGCGTCGTCGAAGGTGCCTGAAACTTGCATCACCTGGGCTCCAAATTGAAAGGCTTGGCCCAGCTTTCCTGGAGCTATTTCCCCTTTGGGAACGTAAACATCGCACTGCATGTCTTCGTTGGCAGCATACATTGCCGCAGATGCCGATGTATTCCCAGTAGAAGCACATACCAGGCGCTTTACCTTCAACATTTTTGCATGTGTGAGAGCCGTGGCCATGCCGTTATCTTTGAAAGAACCGCTTGGATTGTATCCTTCGGGTTGCAGGAAAAGACTATCATGATTCATATTTGCATACTCTGCTGCTTTTGTCATTTTATATGGCCTAGAAAGTCTACCCTCTGCGCCGTCTAACGATACAAGAACGTTTGCACATGAATCAAAGTCTTCCGTGTCAATTCCTATAAAGTTAATCAAATCCCTAAAGCGCCACACACCGCTCTCGTTGTAAATATTACCACCGTGATTTCTGCGCTCAAAGAACGTGCTTATTAGACTGGAAGGCGGCCGTTCTTTGTAAACTATATCAAGAAGCCATCCGCAAGAGCAAAGGTAGATATCGTTATAGATGTCGTATTCCAAGCCACACAATGCATTAGCACACTTCTTGGAAGCGGGACGGAGCACAAAAAGTATGGCCAGGAGCTACTATTGAGCTTTTGCAATCACAAGGTCCTGGTTATTCTATTGATTTTCAAGAGCTGAAATGCTGCAGGATGGTTGATTTCGCCGCAGAAGTCACCCAGTTGGGACAGCAACCGAATCCTGACTTTTTAGGCTAAATTTTTCTTGGCTTTATCTACCGCCTTAAGCAAGTGTTGAATTACGCCATCCATGTCCTCCTCTCTGACCTCTGGTGATACCGAACGCTTCAGAAGGTTGTTCACGGTAGTAGAAATTTCGGAGCTGACCTCGTCAAAGCTGTCCACGTCACTATATCCCTGTTGATACAGGCCCCTTAGTTTTCTGGCATACATTTGCGTCTGTTCATTAAGCGCCACTGAGTAAGTATGATCGTTTACCTTGATTTTATCCTTGTTCATGCTAACCTTTCCTCGAAGTGCCGTTTAAAAAACTTGCCGAATTCAAAAGGTGTAACCCAGGCATAATAAGGATTAAATTCGCTAGCACAAGGGAGCAACCAGGTAGTGTGATTTGACAGCAATCTCAACCCTTATCTGTTGGTTTTGTTCCTGTTTTTACACTAAGGTTTATAGTCATTTAGGATGTTCCGGTATCTAGAATCCTTGTACCCGATATATCTCACATATTCGCCGTACGTCATGTCCAACGAACATTTGGAGCATTTTACGCTACTAAAGTCATCGCTTAGTTCAGCAGGGCCTGGGCAGTCTGGACACTTTATCTTCATATGTACCTGAGACAAGTAGAATTCACTGATATAATAATATGATTTCTCCTTCTTTCTACCTAATAACCAGTTAGGAATTACTCCTGTCTACAAGCATTAGCTCTACGCATTTGTGCGGTAATTGTCCGTGCATGCGAAGTTATATCGCCTTTAGCTGTTTCACGACAGGCTGGCGAGACTTGCGAAAAACGCGAAAACCGCAAATACACTTGATTTCTGGTAGGCGAGATAATTCTTCTATAGAAACAACCGTCCCGCACCGCATACACTCGTACGTAACACTTCCAAAGGCCTGTGGGTTTGCCATACAACTTGTTCGATAGAATCCAAATTTATTCTTTATTCAGTTAAGTTTTTTCGTCTGTACAAAAGGTATCGAGATATACGGCAATGGTGGAAGAAATGAGTAAAGCCAGTCTTTGATGCAACAGGGATACCCTCCGCAATCGACTTTTGCAATCGTGCAACGTCGGTATAATTGGAAGGTCACAACTAAGATTTTTCCTTCTGTTCGTTAGCAATCTCGCACAAATTTGGTCCTTACAGTCAAGTCTGACCGCCGTCTTTGAATACGTAAATAGCAGGTATCGCTTTTAGAATGCAAGCAAAATCTTCAGCCGACTGTCAAAACAGTATGACCGCCTAGTCATTTATAATCTGCGTCTGGCTAAAGCAGCTTTAAGATACCCACTTATTTGTTTATCTGTCTTATTTATTTTCAAGAATGCGGTTATATCCTGAACAGTGTCTATGTCGATCATTAGCCTGCTGTTAAATAAGACTCTCGTTTTTATATCAGATCTGATTCCTTCGAGAACGTGCATCAAGTAGCTGTTTGCATCATAAGACGTCTTTATTATATTACATGGTTTTCTCAGAAGTATATTTGATCCGTCGAATTTGTAGGACGGGCACAATATTATACAAGGGTTTTCGGCAAGCGCAGCGTTACATACAATATCTATATCGTCAGGGAGAAGGAGTGGTAGATCCACAGGCAGGACAATCGTGGCATCGGCACCTGCGGCAGCGCAAAATTTGTCTGCCGTATCCACCGCTGAATTGACACCGCACTGTATTTTTTCCTTCAGAAATACCGCCCCACACATGCGAGCTACCTTTTCAGCGTAGACATCTGAGGAAACCAGCACTATTTTCTTGACGCTAGTACTGCTTTCTAAAATACGTACCGTCCTTTTGAGTAATAGCGTTGATAGTTGCATTCTCTCATGTTTATTGAGAAGCATCCCAAGTCTTGATTTTGCCCTATCAAAACGTTTTACAGGTACGATTGCAAATGTTTTCAATATTTTAGACTCTTGATAAAGGACGATAACCTCTTTTCATCACGGGAATCCTTCATAATGATGTCCGTTTGAAACACGTTCATATCCAAGCATGATATTTTTGATGACATGGTAGAATCATGGGAATCAATTATAAAGCTCCCGACCATGTCCGAGTAAAAAGCCGCTACGCCCAACGGCGAGTCTGTCAGATTCATTGCTTTCATATATTTGACTGCAGGTCCACTGATTGCTCGCTCCCCTATCAGTGGAGAAACAGCAATGACTTTCTTTCGCAGTCTTGTTAGGACCTCTCCTATTTCCCTGACCTTCATAATTGGATTAATACTTGAAATTGGATTGGCTGGAGCAATCACTATCAACTCGGAATTTTTTAGTGAATTGAGCAGGTCGGGATTCGCAGTTGAGTTCTCTGCGCCATTGTAGCGGATATCTCGTACCTGGGGATTTCCATGGTGTTTTACCCAGAATTCCTGGATATGCATCGGTCCCTGGTCCGTTACTATAATGGTCTCTAATTGACTGTCTGTAGCAGGGAATATTTTTTCCGGAACAGAAAATTTTTTTGTCATCCAATCCGTAATTTCGGTAAGGTTTCTACCCTGTTTTATTAATGCTGTTCTAAGTAAATGTGTCGCAATATCTCGGTCTCCCAATTTGAACCATACATCCTGTTGTAACTTTTCCATTTGGTCGAGAAAGGAAAATGAGTCATCTTTAATTCCCCATCCTTTCTCGGAAAGTATTCCTGCTAGCCCATACAATACAGTGTCTAAGTCAGGACAGATGTAAAGGCCATGTAGCCAAATATTGTCACCAACATTTGAAACAATTGTGAGATCTTCTCCCGGCTCTGACGCAAATCCCCTAACTATTTTTACTGAACCTGTTCCTCCTGCTAGAACTGTTATCAAAGCCGCTTATGAGTATTTACTGCACCAATCTAAAATTTGCGGTAATTAATATGCCACTCCAGGAAGGATAGGAAAAGAATAATGCTAGTTTTGTTTTTTAGGATAATCGAATGATTTTTGAGCAGCACAATGTTCACTGGGCTAACTAAATTGTCATGCCACAAGTGGGATTCCCATTCTAGATAAAGATTATAAACAGGGGCTATGATGTTTCCACTGTGCACTTGATAGTTATTCTCTTGTTTGCCTTTTTATCGCTAACTTTCTCTTCTGGATTTTTCCTTCAAGCTTCAGCTGTGCAGATGACGACCTCGATGGTTCCTGCTACGGATAAAGCTGATTCACTTTTAACCGCAGTTAGATTCATAACAATGGAGTATGAGCCCGGTAGCCCCCTGGCACAGCAACTCAACGGTAAGGATGAAAGGGTCCAATTTTCTCTCAATACATCAGATCCTGGGATGCCCGAGCTAATTAACACCATTAACGCTGATATAAGGACTCAAAAAGGGAGTCCTGTCAAAATAGAAAACGCGACGCTTGATTACACGGGTTCTCTAAAGGGTTCTCAAGACAAAGTCCAACTGGCATACAAGATCGTCATTGAAGGCATACTTACTAGCATAGTTCTAGACGAAAGCGAACAGGGCGCTGTCTTAGATCTTGATTGGAGAAGTGTTTTAGTCGACGAACCTCTTCCCGTCAACGCCCCACAATATGGAAATATTAGTGTCAACTATCCTATAGGTTTAATCCAGGCCACTTATCCCGAATTCGCCCAAGCCCTCTCAAACTCTCAAGCCGCTGGTCTAATGAGAGAGCCTCTATTTAATTTCCAAGATATGGGGATATCCATGGATCGTTGGCATTTTCTTTTTGATCCTACTGGAAGCCAGGCTGGTGCAGCCGGTTCAGGCTTTGAGGAAGTTGGGGGAGCAAGGGTGGTCTCGATCTACTCTCTTGGAGAGAGCAGCTTTAGGGAAGGAACATTTAGCGAAAAAGTGACTCATGCATCGGCTAACATAAACGGAGCTCAGGTCGAAATAGAATCCTCTACGCCACCACCTAGCGGTCAGATTCAAATCGCAGGATTTTCGAGGATCGAAAAATCTGGAGACAACGAGCTGGCATTTGTTACTGCTGAAGCGCCCGAGGGGACTGTTACTGCAACCGGCGGCTTCCCAATTCAGGTGCTGCTAGTCCTTGGCGGTATGATGGGCGCAGTTGCAGTATTTGTTCTTTTAAAGACAAGAAAATAGCAAACATTTCTGAGTGTGACAGCCGGACAATGGGATGAGTTTAAGAAATAATTCGAAACGGTTCTAAGAAGAGGTATGTACCGTTCTAGTCACTTTGGTTGCGCAAGTATATCCCAGCATCCACCAAAGTGTGCACCGTCGCCTCACCTTTCTTAAAGAGATTCCCTTCAGAAAAGCGCGTCCGACCTATTCCAACACATTCTCTCTTTTGGTTCAGGATTATTGCAATTTCGTTTTGATCTAATTTTTTCGAGGCCTCGAGAACAGAATCTCCTAAAACGTCTCTTCCGTACAACACTAAAGCCTCTGCTACATCATTAATTACGATATATGGAAAACCTGTGCTGTGTTTAGCAATAACCTCTGCTCCGGGTAATGAAGGTATAAATTTTTTATTTCTTATCGCACCAATTGCTAAGCCCATATGTTTAGGTTGCAAAGTTCCCTGTCGGAGAGCGTCTAGTGAAGCTTTTGTTGTTAGAAGAACCTCCCTTTCGTTAATAATGCTGTCCTGCTTTATGAGTAATTTCTGGGCTTCCATAAAGGTAAATATTCCCCATCTATTAAATGACCTTTTGAGCTGAGTAAGCTCCTGTGCGTTAGGATCTCTTAACATGCTCTGACTCTCTCTCAGTTATTCTTCCGTAATCTAGCAATGTAAAATCCCATTGAATTATCGATATGAGGATAAAGTCTGACGGTAAATTTCAACTCCTTGCTGAAGGCTTTCGAACCGAATACTGTCAAGCCCTCAGTACCAAACGGTAGCGGCTGAACCTTAACATCAAACTTGTCGAGGATAGAGTTCACGATGTGCTCATTTTCTTCCGGTGCAAAGGAGCACGTAGAGTATACTATAATACCTCCGGGTTTTAAAACACGCAGACCCGCTTCTAATAGTTTTTCTTGTAAGAATGAACACTGAGATATATCGTCAGGGGTCCTGCTGGTCTTTCTGGACGTATCTTTCCATATGACGCCTTCGCCACTGCATGGGGCGTCCAGAAGAACTCGGTCGAAGCTTACGTTCAAGCTTTGACATATTGTAGCATCTATCTGGTATACGGCTGTATTTATGACGCCACACCTGGCGAGATTAAAAAGTAGCGATTTCGTTCTGTAAGGATGTGGCTCTATGGCAACTATACAACCGGTGTTATCCATTTTTTGTGCTATCAACGTTGTCTTTCCCCCGGGTGCAGAAGCCATATCCAAAACAGTGCTGTTCCTTTTGATATCAAGTGCCTCTACTGCTATGCAGGATGAAATGTCCTGTATGTAGTAATAGCCTAGTAGGAATTCGGTAGTTGCTCCTATGGAAATTGTAGCATTATTACTATTTATTTCAAAGACATCAGCTAAAATGGTTTTTTTCAGCTCGAATCCTTTGGACGCTAACCGTGCTACGAGCTCCCTATTAGTAATCTTTAATGTGTTGGTTCTGATATACTTCTGCACAGGTTGTTGCATCTTTTCCATCAAGTCTTTAGCGTTTGGGACAAATTGCAGGAATCTATTAATCATCCATTCGGCATAACCATATTTGGCTGCAAGATTAATAGACTGTTGTGTGGGAGCGAAAGTAATAGTTTTCAAGTTTTTTGAGCCTTTGCCTCAATATCAGACCTTGCCTTCCTTAATAATTTGATTTGGCTAACGCGAATCGCTATCAAAATAGGCCAACAATAGGCAGCGAGAAAATTCTCACGGTTAATTAAATTCGTCCGGCCTATTCTTATAGGGCTAGCCAATTTTCCAAACCCTTAAGTGAACTGTACCTGTGTCCCAGTAGTAACCCTCCTTCTGTTTTAGGCGGGATTCCACTTAGCAGCCAACCTGAGCAAGTGCAGGAACTCTGCGCTCTATTTGGCCTTGCTCCACCCGGGTCGGCATTTTCATTTCAGTATCAGTTCATGCTCAGGCCATCTAGGCCATCATGATGTTTTAATCCTGACTGAATGTCTTTTCTGTTCCGTAGCCCACCGTCTCCGGCTAACCATCGCTGGTTCGGGTGCCTGCTTTGAGGGAGGAGTTTCCTCTCTTTCGAGTAACCCGCTCACTGGCTCACAGGTACAAATTCTATAATAGGTATTGTTTAATAAAGCTGTCCAAAATACTGTCGTTCAATTTCCATGATCGTATTTGAACTATCAGCGTTGAAATAGTCGTGGAGTAAATCATTATTCAAATCCAAAAAGGTAGAACCCCACTTGAATTTGTTTAATAGTTCAATAGCCTTGTTCTCACAACCTAAAATGATTAATGAACCAGCCAATGCCTCCACGCTGGAAAGTTTTCCTAGCCTGGAGTAATTCGTTGGATTAGCAGCCAACAAGGCTGGTAACCGCCTATGTCTACCGCGCCGTAGTTCTCTGCGCCGGAATAAGGTGTCACCTGCTTTCTCCCACGAACAGTCCACAGCACATATCGAGTTACATGAGATCCTGTCCTGCCTAGATAGCATATCTTCTGAATATGGATCAAGCAATAGCATATTATAGCTGATGTATCGGACATGTTCTGCTAGACGGAACCTAACGAGCTTAGCCGCTGTACATTTAGATGGATCATCTTGCCCTAGCATATATACAAAAATCTTCAAAGGAGTAATTATCATGTTTGATCCGCGAAACGCGATAATAACATTATAGTAATCCTAACTTCTTTTAATACAGAGCTCTGCCATTTCGCTGCTGTGCTATGTACCGAATATAAAAACCTGGTTGAGTTAATCCAAAGCGGTGCTGGTAATCATACCCTCAACTGCATCGAAGTAGGAGTCAACATCCATCTCTGTTACTTTCCCTTGGTCGACGTTTATGATGTATACCATATGCAAATGGCTGTTTAGAATCTCACTAAAGCTGACCGGCGGATTACGATAAAAGCTATCACATAATTCCTTGACCTGTATTATGTCCTCCCGAGCCCGGTCCCTCGGAGGTCGTCTAAAAATTCGTGGAATGGGAAGTACACTTACTGGTGGTGTCGCTAGAACAAATTGGTTTGCAAACTTACTATACCTTGCTATTTTGCTTGCAACTCTTGCAGAGTAATATGACAAGGGATCCAATGCGTGCTCGGGAGGAATAAATCCGGTTTCGATTTCCACGATAGCCTCCCCATCGCCCTTCGTGGCATATAGATCACAAATCAGGATATCATTAAGCTGCCTTTCAACATCTACAGCATATCCGTAGCGTATGAGATGTCTTGCGCAGACAAGCTCCATAGCCGAATGATTAATCTTTACAATGTTCCTTTTGTATAGTTCGATTAGGCGGAACTTTACAAAATCCATCCGTTTCATAATTTCCGCGGGCTCTCCTGTAGTCATTTTATCTGCCAGATTAGTTACATCAGCGGTGAAGCGCTCTATATCCAATTATTGTTAAAGCTAATTGCATATTCACTTACTTAAAAGTAAATCCGCTTCAGAGCAACCTTAAAAGTCTAGCCTGATAAACATAACCCGATAATGACTGCCGTAAACAAAATAACTGTTCTCGGATCAGGTATTATGGGGCACGGTATCGCTCAAGTTGCCGCCACAGTCGGCTACAATATTGTTCTTCGTGATATAGAACAATCCTTTCTCGACAATGCGATGAAAAAAATAAAGTGGTCGCTGGGTAAACTCGTCGAAAAACGAAAAATGTCTCAAAACGACGCAGACTCAATTTATGGAAGAATAACCCCTGTAGTCGATTTAAAGGATGCTCTCAAAGAAACCGATTTGTTGATAGAAGCTGTTCCAGAGGATATGGAGTTAAAAAAGAAAGTGTACGCCGACGTTGATACGTATGCCGAAGACAAGACTCTTTACGCCTCAAACACTAGCACGCTCCCAATAAGTGAGATGGCATCGCTAACAAGTAGGCCTTCCCGGTTTATTGGACTCCACTTTTTTAATCCTCCTCAACTGATGCCTCTTGTTGAGGTAATCCCGGGCCGTCTAACTGATAGCCGTACGGTTAGTATATCCCTGGATCTCATCAGAAACATCGGTAAAGAGCCGGTACTTTGCAAAAAGGATGTTGTAGGTTTCATTGTCAATAGAATATTTATTCCACTGATACATGAAGCAGCACACTGTCTTGATAGGGACACAGCAGAAATGACTCAAATAGATTCAGCGGTGAAATTTAAGATGGCTTTTCCGATGGGTATTTTCGAGCTCGCAGATTACACGGGGCTCGATGTCGTTTACAAGGCAAGCAAGGAGATGATTTCCAGAGATAAAAAGGTCATCAATCCTCATCCTCTTATAGAAAAGCTATATTCAGAAAAGAAATTTGGACAAAAGTCCGGAAGTGGATTTTATGACTATGCTGGTGATAACAAATATGAGAGAGTAAATCTAACTGAAACAGAAGCGGGAAAGTACGATCCTATAGCAATAGTCTCAGTAGCCGCCAATAACGCCGCATGGTTACTCACGAACGGTGTGTGCGATAATAACGATCTCGACAAAGCACTTAAGCTAGGGATGGGTTTGAAGAAACCTATATTCACATTGGTAGAGGAATTTGGAACTAAAAGAGTACTATCAACCCTCGAGAACATGGCAGCCAAATATGGCGAATTTTATGAGCCTGACAGCATGCTTAGGAAGATGGGATAAAAAGGCAACTTAAGCAAACTCCTTATCGCGCATCGTAGGGTATGAAGTCCCAGTGGGTAAGGAGTCGCGGTCAGGAGGACAAGAACTGCTATCCACGACATGATTGATGGCCCAAATGCCGTAGAAGACAATGGAGATAAATGGCAGGGCAAGACAGATTCTACAGGCATTCAAGAAAGGATTCTGAAACAATTTACAAGATGACAATATTCGTGAAAGTAGGGCGATAGTACGTACAATCGGATCCGATAATAGAATGCTTCGGAATACGAAAATACGCGACTGAAAATAGGAGAACGCGTCTCCTCCGCGGACAGGGTTTGCAAAAGTTCAGTTTATGTATGAGTTCAACTTCTAGCCAGTCCGCCTCCCAAGCCTGTAGGACACTATGGCGTTTTGACGGGCTAGTAATTGATCCGCACATCTTAAAATCGAGCGGGCGGCCTTGCTCTGAACGCTGCATTTTACAAAATTTGAAAGGCAACAATAATAATATGGCATATGGTCTTTTCCGTCGTATGGATTATCGAGTAAAGGATGTATCGCTTGCAGAGGCCGGGAAGAAAAAGATTGACTGGGCAGAGGCTCATATGCCTGTACTGGTTGCATTAAGAAAAAAATATGAGGATTCTCAGCCGCTCACAGGAACAAGAGTCACCGGCTGCTTGCATGTTACGAAAGAGACCGGAGTTTTGGTTCGAACATTAAAGGCAGCAGGGGCACAACTTTCATGGTGCGGATGTAATCCACTGAGCACACAAGACGACGTTGCGGCTTCTATAGCCAGGACTGAGGGCGTTTCTGTTTTTGCTGTTCGGGGTGTGTCAACGGAGCAGTATTACCAAGATATCCATTCCGCTATGGGTATCAGGCCGAACATAACTATAGATGATGGTGCTGATCTGACCGTAGAGATGCACAAGGCAGTGGATGGACTAGCAGGTGCCGTCAAGGGAGGAACCGAGGAAACGACGACTGGCGTTGTGCGCTTGAGAGCAATGGAAAGGGCCGGTAAACTGAAATATCCAATCATAGCCGTAAACGATGCCGAAACCAAACACGACTTTGACAACTACTACGGGACGGGTCAGTCTGCATTAGATGGTGTTATTAGAGCTACAAACGTTCTGATTTGTGGAAAGAATCTTGTGGTGGCAGGCTACGGCCATGTAGGAAAAGGTATAGCCAAAAGAGGCTCAGGACTAGGTGCAAACGTCATCATAACTGAGGTCGATCCTATAGCAGCGCTTAAAGCAAAATTGGATGGGTATTCTGTTTCAACAATGTCTGACGCTGCAGTGTCAGGAGACCTTTTTATTACCACAACAGGCTGCAAAGGCGTAATCAATGAGGAACATTTTACGAGAATGAAAAATGGAGCCATATTGGCCAATGCAGGCCATTTCAACGTCGAGATATCAGTCGATGCTCTTGATCGCCAATCGGTTGATAGGAAAGAGATCAACCAGCACACTGCTCAATACGACTTGAAGGGTGGCAACAAGATATATCTGATAGGTGAGGGTAGGTTAGTAAACCTCGCTGCAGCAGAAGGGCACCCGTCTGAGGTAATGGATATGAGCTTTGCCAATCAGTTTATGTCGGTTCTAAAGTTAGCCCAAAGTAACTCAAAGATGGAACCGCTGGTTTATGATATTGAAAAGTCTCAAGACCAAGAAATTGCATTGGCAAAACTGGCTTCAATGGGAGTGAAGATAGACACACTTACGAGTGAACAGGAGACTTACGTCCAAGGCTTCAGCGAAGGCACCTAGTCAAAACTAACCAAAGCAAGCATCCGGGCAAATCAAATGCTCTTCGACCATAGTGCAATTGTGCATTATAAAGAATTATTAATAATAATATCTGCGAGATCTAACTGAATCTATTAGTTTGAGATGAGGAACGGAAGATCCAAAAGGAACGTCTAGGAATTTGGATGGGTGGTCTAGTCTGGTCATGATACCTGTCTCACACACAGGTGGTCGAGAGTTCAAATCTCTCCCCATCCATTTGGTTATTTATCTCTTCATTTTTCTATAGTTTGCCATTCAAATCGATACTTTCCCTACGTGAAATTATCTTAGATGCTACCTATTGCTATAGGTTGCAAATATCTCAAATGGTGGTCATTGTTGCTCTACGATTCTACATATATCGTTAAGTCAATAACCGTTAAGTCAATAACAGAATTGAAAATGCCACTGAGCCAGCGATGCCAAGAAAAATCTTCGTGAGATTCATAGACCTATCCAGTGCCTTTGAATAATCATCGAATTGTCCTTTTCCCATGACCTTTATTTCAGAATCAACAGACAGCAGACTGAATGAGCATTCTTTGAAATCATTAAAGGAATCTGCTGTTAGCCTTTCGAGTTGGTCTATTATTTCTTTGATATTGGTCATACTACCCAAAGGATAGTATCCCTGCTTTGTTCTTTTACCGGATGTAGAGTGAGTGTCAGACGTGCAGATCTCTACCATATTAAATCCACGGATGCCAAGATTCGATAAAACAGAAGCTCGGATATGACTTTCAATATTGTTAGAGTCTGCCCATCCTATAGCATATTTCTGGTCGTTTACCTTGATAGCCAGAACAGCCAAACCGCCTTGACCTAAATCTTCTCTACTTTCGACTTGAAGTCTTGTCTCAGTACCGCGATTGATGGAAGTCGAAAAGCCGACGCTAAATTGATGTTGTGGTGAGCTCTTAATGTTGTCAAGAGCTTCTTTAGCACACGAAATTAGACTATGTTGCTCCTCAGCAGATAATGGACCTCCCATAGCGTTATGACTATCGGCGACCAAGGCTTTTGAGAACCCTAAATAACAGGCGTATTCCTGTAGGTTCGAAGTTATCTCTGCTGAGACATCTTCCATACCTCCTGACGTTGTGGAGAGCATTATTAGAACTACTCCCCCAAATGATATGCCCGTGACCACGAAACGTGCTCTTTTGATTTGAACAACGTCGGTGCAAGTGCTTCCAGTATTGGAAACCGTCGCTCCATTGAAGGAGAAAAGGTACTTTTCCAATTCATTTTTTGATGGAATATTAAACGAATGATCCGACGCTCCATGGACAACTATGGCACTCTTTCCGAAAAACCTAAACAGCTCATAAGGTAAGTTGCTTCCTCCTATGGGTTTAAATGGACCTGGATGGACTCCCGGAATTACCACGGATATGTCTCTCTGGGATATTCCGGTCGAAATAAATTTCAAAACGTAGCTTTTAATACGCCTGTTTTTTGCTCTTGCTTCCACAATTTCTTCCATCTTGTCTCCCTTTTGCTCCGTCCAAGCAGAAAGAAACGCTTGGAGCAAATTGAAAGTGCTTAGAACATGTGGACGTCCAGCCTTATCGGCTAGGATGGACCATAGGACTGCCCAAAACACAAAAAAGCTGCTGAAAATGAAGCTTGCTGAATGTTGTAATATGGTATCGTATAACTGGCCAGGAGTAAGCACGACAAGCGTGAATATGAGAGGCTCAACGAGAGACACACCTACTGCTCTTATCAAGCCCGAGCCAAATACAGAAGTGAAAATTGCGAGCCGGAACCCTGTGGTGATAAGCATGCCTTCTAAGAGGTAAATATTAAAACTGCCATAAACGCCGGAAAGCGAGTCTATGGCAAGCCCAGCCCCAAGTGTCGTAAACCAAAGCAGGTTCCCAAAGGCGGATACGTGAAATACTTTGGATATTTTGTTCAAGGGCGTTCCCCCTAGGGTGATATAATCCAAAAAACTGGCGGCGAGCACCACCGATACGCCATAAAATAGTGACGAAAGAAAGTTGTTATCTTTGTTGGTAGAACCGTAGAGGAAATGAAGGGTTATGATGAGTGCAGCAAATGCTATTGATATAGAAAGAGAGATCTTGTATGAAGATGGATTTAATCTGGTTATTGACCATCTTTTGTGAATATTAGTGACGCTGTCTTGCTGAGCACTAACCATTAGCCGGTTTTTCTTTGCTAACTTAGACAGGGAATATTACTCTTATTATAAAAGATATTCCGATCAACGCTCCTGTTAGACCAAGAACGATTTCGGGTCTAACCTTGAATCCTCTTGTTTCGTCCTCAAAGAATCTCAGTAGCCCGGCACTGGATGCTGGAAGGGGAGCGTTTTTCTTTTTGCTCATTATTGCATCAGATATGATGAAACTAGTATATTAAATACATTCCGGGCCTGAACAGGTTGTTTTGGTTATCTACATAATTTTACTGGTAAGCTCGGGTCCAAAAAATTGATTTAAGAGACATATATGCACGAGCTGGTTAAGGATTGGATACCTACAAACGTTCGATTTCTTTTACCTTTTTTAATAACCTCAGAAAAATACTTATTTTTTTGGCGTCTCGTCCTAGCGTTTCTATATCGTTTTCTTCTTCTTGTTTTATTTTTGCAATTTCACTTGTAATCTTTTCAATAAGCAAAAAGCTTGCGTGTTGTAAACTTCCTTGCCCTAGGCCTTCTCTTTTCAGTAAAGCTTCTTGGTTTTCATGCCGCCCTTGTGAGTCTGGCTTTACCTCAGCAAGACCTTGCCGAGAACTGTGGACAGTCTGGGCTGTGCGTCTCCGGAAAGGTTTGTTTAAGGATTTCGAGCCATCTATGTCAGATGCCAGGGCTACGGGACCTTCTTCTCGTCGGAGCTCTTGAACATCCTGTTGCCTTGAATCTGACTTTCCAAATGGGCTCTTTTCGTTTCCGCAATTTATACACGTAACCTTGTTTCGAAACTTTACTTGGACGCCGCTGCATAAATCACATGGCTCGCTGATGAGTGTCCCGCCTTTTGTCAGTAACGAGGCGGCCTCTTTCAGCTTCGCCGAGTCGCGGTCTTTTTCGTCCGTGGACATATTAATTGTGATATTACCGCTCAGGCATTTATATAATTCATGGTCTTTACTATGTTACTATGCGATTGTTGAGATAGTATTCCTGTCTTTTCCAAACAGAAAACTCAGTGAGGCATCACATCAAATCCATGACAGAAACTATCCTCTTGGTCTGCTAACATCAGTTTGGCCTTTTGGCAAACCTCCCTAAATTAAGATTAGCCGCTAATTCTCAATTCAGGCAAGGCTTAATAGTAAGGTTGGGAAAATTTATTTTACCTAAAGATGGCGGTTATATGCAAGAAATGCGGTCTTCCCGACGATCTTTGTGCATGCGGGGAATTGGAGAAAGAGGAAACAAGGATCGTAGTCCGCCTTGAGACCAGGCGATTTTCTAAAACTACTACTTTGATCGAGGGTATTGATCCAAAATCAAGTAACGTAAATACAATGGTAAAGGAGCTTAAGAGCAAATTTGCGTGCGGTGGAACTGCGAAGGCTGGTTTTATAATGCTACAGGGAGATCACAGAGAGGATGTCAAAGGATTTCTGATAAAAAAGGGTTTTACGGAATCTGCGATTGAAGTTCAATAAATTTGATATATGTAGAGAAAGCGGTTTTTAGAATATCTTTATGATTACCCGAGAGGCAATCCAAAATTAGCCAACAGTGGTGTGCGATGTAACAGATTATGGTATAAAGATCTTTCCAATGTCGGCTACATTAGGGAATGATACCTTTTTCATGTCTTTAAAGTGAACTGTCTTGACCCCAATTAGATTGGATTCAGCTGACTTGAAGATCCCCAAACGGTCATAACCTAAGATGCATCTTGAGGCCTTTGTACCTGTTTCTGATAGTAACCTCTGTTACACCCGCGGCCTCGGCGACATCCTTCTGAGTCTTATTTTCTCCGTTCATCACGCAAGCTACATAAAGAGCAGCAGCAGCTAATCCCATGGGATCCTTTCCGGCTGAAATTTTGCCTTCCTCGGCCTTTTTCAAGATTTCTAGTGCCTTGCGTTTGGTCTTTTCAGATAATCCTGCTTTACTTGCTATTCTTGCAACACATTTTACTGGGTCAACAACCGGCATTTTCAAGTCCAGTTCCCGTATTAATAACCTGTAACACCTAGCGACATCCTTTTTCTTGATATTACTGGCGTTTGCGATGTCTTTTAGCGTCCTCGGAGTCTCTGTATCCCTGCAAGCAGCATACAGCGCAGCAGCGACTAGTGCTGAAATAGATCGGCCTCTAACAAGTCCCTTCTCAAGTGCTTTTCTGTACACATACGCTGCCTTTTCTATAACCGCGTCACCAACTGCAAGTTTGTCCTTTAGCCTGTCCAACTCACTAAATGCTTGTCTGAAATTTCGGTCCACGGGTTCATGAACCTGGCTTCTGCTGTCCCAGGTCCTCAACCGCTCGATGGTGCTTTTCATAGAAGCCGAGAGTGGTTTTCCCGAAGCATCTTTGTCGATAGGGCCAATAATTGTCGCAAGGCCCATATCATGCATTGCAAGAGAGGTTGGTATACCAGCTCTGCTTCTGTCTTCATGCTCCTCTTTAGAAAATGCACGCCACTCAGGTCCAGTTTCTTCGATGCGTTCGTTTATAACAAAACCACAGTTTCCACAAAACATTTCCCCGCTCGAATTATCTGTGACCATGGGTCCCTTACCGCAGCGTGGACATCTATCACCAAACATAGCGACATCTTTAACCAATTCTATCACCATAAAACCCCGAGTTTAAAGTAATCTTATATAAATATTTTATTCTATTATTTAAATATTATCAAACCTATTTGACTACTTGTAAATAGTCATTCAGATCAGGAACACTTCTCCACCAGACGCGAGGGGCTGCAAGTCAGAATGTTAATTAAAGGAGATCCCTAATAACATAGTAATGAACAGTCTGCCGCAAAAAGTCCCAAGGTCTTTTATTGAACACAGTGATGAGTGGACACAATCATCAATCACGCCTGGTTCGCATTTACTAAGATGGGATAAAAAGGGAAGCAACCTTATTGCAACAAGCGCTCCAGATAGCCTCTATTGTGACATACATGTGGAAAACGAAGAGTTGGTTGGTTCCTCTAGAGGGTTCGGACTATCATCTGAGGCGGACCAAAAAGGATACGGTTCTAGTGCAACAGGCGTAACTGATTTGCGCTCCTCTGGGGATATGCTTGCCAATATGCTAGAACAAGATGTGCAACATTCCCAACAAGCAACTGACATTAGGAATTATCTATCAAGTGCTTATCTCAACCCTCGGCTAAAATCAGGCCTGAGAAGTTTCCCGCCTTATAGCAGAAAATGAGCACTGCGGATTTGCATCCATGACAAAACGGAAGGACCATATAGTAAAGTTACAATAATCTAATGCCAGAAGTTCATAGTTAGCACTAGTGAAAGCCCAGTGTAAAATTTGTCATATTCTTCTTTTTACGTTTGTGCCTTTGCTCTTCTGATTCTGTTATCTTCACTCTATGGTTTTGATACCCTTCTTGTCTCAACTCATGCCGACAAATTGAATAACACCTCGGCTGATCCGAAGAAGGGATCATTTGTAGAAACAGTGAGGTTCATACGGTATTCCGATCAGAATAGGGCATTAGAGGAAATAAAGCAGGGAAAAATTGGGATATATTATTTTGCAATTCCTTTAGAGGTTGTGTCGGAGATGATGAGTAATCCTTCTGTTCAGATTTATGACAGAACGGCAGGGTCGTTTGGACTACTTTTCAATCCCGCCCCATCCAATGACAGCGGCAAGTCACTTAATCCGTTTCAAATAGGGGAGGTACGCTATGCAATGAACTTTCTCATAAATCGTGAATTTGTTGTGGATGAGATATTGAAGGGATACGGATCTGTTCTGATTGATCCATTTGGTCAGTATTCGCCTGAATACCTAAATGTAATTGATACTGTCGAGTCGCTCGGTATTGGGTATAACCCAAAGCTTGCCGAGGAAATGATAACTGACGCACTATCCTCAAGAGGTGCTGTGAAGGACAAGACAACCGGCAAATGGCTTTTTGCTGACAATCCAATATCAATAAAAATACTAATTAGAAGCGACGACCCTCGAAGAAGATCGCTTGGGGACTTAATTTCTTCAGAGCTTAGCAGGATTGGATTTACTGTCATCAAGCAGTACGGTGACCTTAACAAGGCAAATACTATCATATCTGGATCGAATCCCCAGGACTTCCAGTGGCATGTATACACCGAAGCTTATGCAGGAACTTCGGCATTTGTCAAATATAATCCTGTTATAACATCGCAAATGTACGCGCCATATTATGGTAATATGCCTGGTGGTCAGAACCCGGCGTTTTGGAATTATCAAAACCCCAGTCTCGACAACGTTACCCAAAAAGTAAACTTCCTCAATTTCACTTCTGAAGCTGAGAGAAATGAATTGGTCAGGAACGCGACAAAAGCAGGAATTCAGGAATCAGTCAGAATTTTTGTAGCCCAGAACACCGAGCCATATATTGCTGAATCAGACGTAAAGGGACTCATCAATGACTTTGGCGCAGGAATAACAAGTAAGCTGTCTCTTATTAATGCACAGCCACCAGATTTAAATTTGCTTAATATTGGTGTCAAAGAAATCTACCAAGGAGCTTGGAACAATGTCGGTGGCTGCGGCGATACTTTTTGTACGAGCATTTATTCGGCGCTGGGAGATGGGGCAACTTTTACAAATCCCTATACAGGTGAGATAATCCCCATGAGAAATTTTTGGACAAACATCACAACTACAGGACCGATAGAAAGAATGAAGGTGGCCTCAGATGCTCAGACATGGGATCCTTACTCTCAGAAATGGAAGAATGCTGGAAACGACACATTTGCACTCAGCAAGGTTGACTACAAGCTGTTGTACTCTAAATGGCATCACGGTATAACCATGGACAGGTCAGACATTTTGTACCCTCTCTATTTTGCATTCGAGTGGGGTACTGACCAGGGAAAAGGAGATCTCACAGTTGACCCAGAGTACACGGCTGCTGCAAAAGAAGCCCTTCCGTTTACAAAGGGAATTCGATTCATTAATGATACTGTAATAGAATCCTTCGTTGATCAATGGCATTATGACGAAAAAGAGATTGCAGCCACCGCGACTGCATGGGCTGGGCAGCCTTGGGAGATAACCGCAGCCACAGAAAGACTGGTAACTGACGGTAAGGTTGCGTACTCAACAGGACAAGCAACCGCAAAAAACGTGCCGTGGCTATCTCTCATAGTGCCATCGCATGCTGAGTTGATACATGCAGAACTACAAAAAATGAAGTCAGAGTCTTTTGTTCCCCCTCCATTAGAGGGCATAGTAAGTAAGAAAGATGCGATTGAAAGATATGATGCCGCTATTCGGTGGATACAGAATCACCGACACGCAGTTATAGGCAATGGTCCATTTTATCTTGATACCTACAATCCCTCTGGAGGAATAATTACGGTAAGAGCATTTAGGGATCCAAGCTATCCTTTTCCCCAAGGGTACTGGTCAGCATATGAGAATCCGGAATTGGCAATTATAGAAGACGTTGCTACTCAGAAATACATAAGCCCCGGCGAACAATTGGATGTGCGCTTAAACGTTACAATAGGGGGCAAACCAAGCAATGATGCCGTAGTGGATTACTTTCTCTCAGATACCGACGGCAAAGTTATCTTGAGCGGCCAAGCAGAACCAGCAGGAAACAAGAGCAACACCCCTTCATCGCATCAACGCGGAGTATATGAATTCAGCTTGAACGGCGGCGATACGTCTAAACTTAAGATAGGCCCAAACTCACTAAAAATTTTTGCCAATAGCGAGGAAGCCTTTCGCCCTGATATATTTACGGTACCGTTAATAACTTTCAACCGAGAACAGTAAGGCTGCAATAACACCACAAAAGTAACCAAGCTCCTAAATCAATAATGATCATCGATCTTGCATAAAGAGCTGACACTATGCGATAATATTTATACGAACTAACGGAGTGTACACGTTGATAAAGTCAGAACATGTCAGGATTCTATCGTGTGCTTATCAGGAGATCAATAAACCTAGTAATCGTATTGTTCTCTATTCTTGTTTTGACAGTAGCTCTTCTTGGCGAAACGATGGATAAAGTTCTTACAGATAACATCAAACAAGAAGTGACAAGAAGTATAGTTGATGGTGAGGTAAAATTCCGAAGCCTGGAGGCTCAGCGTCGTTATATGGAGGACCAAATTGAACTTCGCATAAAAAACTTGGGTCTTGATGAGCCCTGGTATTCTCCTAAGCGATTCTTGAATACCATAGGCCA
>OBLS010000024.1_pt1 | contig 40944 bp, 44 predicted proteins | sample 1519901 | NCBI WGS metagenome assembly OBLS01 (sample SAMEA3113585, study PRJEB22503) | soil metagenome | reverse complement strand
GCGTTGTGCGTCTTAGCCAGACCATTAACAACTTTCTCCTAGAGGTTATATATAAAATTTATCTAACATGGTGCTCGCACCGTAAAAACCTGCTGAAAAAATAACAGTACGATAATGAGTAGCTTTACGCCAAAAAATAAGGAATAAATCAGTAGGAACGTAGAGGTTTTTCTGTTGCGATCTTCCACATCCAGAAGAAGCCAAGGGCTTCGATAACGGTAAGCACAGACAGGGCGTATATACCACTTGGAAGAGGATATGCCCAAGGATAAACTGTCACACCTACATATACACCTCCAGCTGTTGCAGCCCAACATAATGCAAAGCCTAGAACCAAGATACCTTTCATATTTTCAACTCTGCGCCCAATCATCTTTTCTATGTCGTCCCTACTGCCGCCACCTTCAACTCGTCTTCCACCAGGTCCGAATCCCTTTGGTAAAGTCATCTTATACAATACTTGATCATTACTTACCTTTTTAAATTTTGCTGTATGAACTGAGCTTGGTTTGAATATCTGATACCAATATAGATCCCACAGTTGGGATCACCTTTATCTGAAATTACAGTGATAGGAAATTCTCTAGTGTTAATGAATTGAATTCGAAACTCCAACGAAGTGGTATTACTTTAATAAGCGAGAGATTGACGCATCGGTAACAGCAAAATATATATCTTTGTTTCTTCTGGTATCGCTTAGAAACGACAAAATGATTAACAAGGCTATTGTCTTGACAGGATTAGCTGCAGTATTGGTAATGTCTAGTGCATTCGCATTTATGCCTTCTGTAGAAGGACATGGTGTTCAGGCCCAGCTTCAGAGTAGGTTTGTGAGAATTCAAGATGAATCCTTTTCCGGTCAAACACTTCAGACTGGTGATGAACTTACAGTAACTGGCACACTACAGAGCTTAGTGAATAGACCGCTTAGAGCGTGGTTGTCGCTTTTCAGCGAATCGACTAACGCAGGTAATAGGTGGGAGTTTATAGCTCGTGATCCCCCCGGCAACGTCTTTGACATTGAACCAGAACAAACAATACCTTACTCACTAACCGTCAGAGCATTAGAACCAGGTATTTATCATGTCCATACACAACTGAACATAGAGACCATTGGTCCAGGCCTAGGTCCAGGGCAGACTGTACAGGTTACTGGGGAGCCAATTTTTAAGCCAGTCCCATGGATGAATGTAACATACCAAGTGATATTGATAGGGGCGGGCTTAGGGGTAACTTTTGCAACTAGACCGTGGCAAGTGATTTAGTAAGCACACACGAACTTCCTCTCATTTTTCTTTCTGAAAACAATAATTAGTGCACTGTATATCTAGAAAGATTAACTCTATCATTATCTGAGTCTTTATCCGCCGCAGATCTCGTCAATGCCTACGTATTTCTTCAACGGATCTGGTATTACAATTGTACCATCTGCTTGCTGAAAGTTTTCGATAATTGCAACCAATGTTCTTCCGGTCGCCACCAGAGTACTATTAAGAGTATGAACTAGTCGAGTCTCTTCATCAGGGCGATCTCTAAATCTTATTCTTAACCTCCTAGATTGATAGTCTAAACAATTAGAGCTCGAGACTATCTCCCTGTAGCAGTCTTGCCCTGGCATCCAAGCTTCTACATCATAAGTTTTTGTGGATGTCTTACCCATGTCTCCCGTACAGAGAAGGACTGTCCGAATGGGGATTCCCAATTTTTCATAAAATTTCTCTGCCAATTCTACCATTCTCTGATGCTCTTTTTCTGAATCCTCTGGACGTGTGAATATGAATTGCTCGACCTTGTCAAAGTGATGCACTCGGAAGATGCCTTTCGTATCCTTTCCGTGAGCACCCGCTTCTTTTCTAAAACATGGACTGATGCTAGCATATTTCAATGGAAGAGATGCTCCTTCAAGGATTTCATCCATATGCATTGCCGCCATCGCATGCTCTGACGTACCAATCATGTGTAAATCTTCTCCATGGATTTTGTAAATGACATGTTCAAAATCTTCCAATATGACAGCACCTTCCATTGGCTCTCTTCTAATCATGTAAGGAGGTTGCACGAGTACGTATCCCTGATCTTGTAAAAAATTCAAAGCAGATTGTAGAAGTCCAATATTCAGCTTTACCAGTACATTCTTCAAGAAGTAAAAACGGGAGCCAGAAATTTTTGCGGCTCGCTCTAAATCAAACAGATCCAACTTTGTTCCAAGATCAACGTGATCAAGAGGAGCAAAATCGAACTTGCTGGGTGCTCCTATCGATCTAACCACCACATTGTCTTGCTGATTCGCACCTACAGGTACAGAGCTACTGACCAGATTAGGTAGACTCATCATCAAATGCTTGAAATTTGAATCTGTTTCTTCCAGATCTTTACCCAGTTTGAGAATTCTATCGCCAAGGGATTTCATCTCCCTGAGCTCTTCTGAACAGTTAGCTTTAGTTTTCATCTTTCTCGCTATTGTTTGAGCGATCACATTCTTTCTGTGTCTTGATAAATCGGTTTCGGACATTAGAGTGCGCCTTTTCTTATCTAGCACCAATAGCTCATCGAGCGGAAAGGACAGATTTCTTTGGATGAGCATTTGCCGTATCCGTTCTGGATCGTCTTTTAGTAGCCTTGGATCAATCATCACTTAACACCATTTTTCCAATCGAAATATGACTCAAGACCTCGTCCACGGTACTAGAAATCGTATCTACAGAACCGTCGCTATGGAATTCTATTGAGAGTGTGTTCCTTGAAATAGGATGCATTTGCATTTTCAAGCCCTTCGGGAAATTGATGTTGTCAGCGATGAGCGATTTCATAATTGCGTCCCTTTTGCCTTCATCTTCTAAATCGAGTTCTATATATATGGTGATTTTATCAACCAGAGGCTCTTGCATTTTCTCCCGTCCTGGGTGCGGCCTTCAAACATGAGACAAAACCTTCTAAATCACTAGGTGGAACCTCACAACACAACACATAGGGCTCAAATGGATGGGATATTGTATTAGAAATGCTAGAATACATCTGTATCGCTGATGCTATCGCTGTGTATCTTGGCAGGTCATGTACCAGACAACAATACTTGTATATGCCTGTTTGTGTGATGGTCCTGCCTATAAGGATCTTGCGTGAGAATTGTGGGGAGGATTCAAGAACAGCCATTATATCCTCTAGGGCATCCTCTGCAATCGCCCCTTCTCCATTCATGAAGACCATTTCTCTGTCTACCCAAATTCTCCATTTCTCTCCAAATATAGTGCCCAATGATCGTCTTTGACGGTCCAGATAACAAACTACGGTTTCTTCAGCTTTTGCTAATATCTTGAAACGATCACCAAGACAAACCGATATAGCTACTCCTGATTTTTGCAATTTACCACAAATTCCGAGGAGATCTGAGTACTCCCTTGCGTCACGAAGTGGAGTCCCCCTATCTTCCTTTAGTAAAGTGTAGCTAACCCCACGGATGCCCTCTAAAGGCAATACCTCTGCGCTAGAACTGGTGGCAACGAATTTTGCAATCCCCTCATGGATTGACCATTTCTCTTGATCTAAAAGATCGGTGAAGACTCGCCATTTCCCATTTTCCTTCAATTTGATTCCGGAATTCTCTACTATTGACCTAGCCCTCTGTAAATTCCATGTTAATCCATCAATGTATGGAAAACGAGTCAGAGCGATTGCTTCATGTATTGGCCTCCGTTCGCGTCCTATTATTAAAAGGTCATCTGCTTGAGTTTTCAACAGACCTTGAGATTCAGCAATCTTGGCTATCTCAGCGTTTATTCCCAAAAGAGACCTGCCCTTTCCACTATCATGTCTCTCACCCAGCGAAGAGAGTATGGCCAAGATAGAAAGATCTGTATTCTTAGTGTCTAACGCTACCGACAGTAGATAACAAATTCCTGCAGTGGTTATTTCCGATAAGCCATTGAGCTCGTATCTCTTAATGTTTAGAACGTGCTGTTCGTACGCTTGGTCAGATTCAGGGTGTTGAGTTTCACTCGAAAGATGCCGGAATAGTAACCATTTGCGTTGAAACATCTTGTCAAGCTTTTCTAATGACACGTGCTCAAAATCTAAAAGCAGGCATAAATCATAATCATCAGAGATTGAATTTCCAATATGTAGAGAATTTGTTAGATTGGTAGCGCTTCTCAATGTACATTTAGCGTTTAATCTTTCAAAAGTCTGGAAGACTATACTACCTGCAGCTATTCCATCGGGGGACGGGCTTGATAGAATAAGGAACTTACCTTGTTTTCCAACGAGGTCCCGAATATTATCTGAAATAGACTTGAGATCCTCATCTAGCCTATTTCGCTGGTTCATCGAGAAGTCGTGTATCTATTGAGCCTGTGCTATAACTGCGGCATATTTCCATTTCTTGTCGATTTTGTCTCTTTTTTTGTAATACCTTGATAGACGATGTATCTTAGATTCGATAAGTTCTAAGGAACGAACGTTCCTTCTATCACTGTTGTGAGTCCTGAGATGCCTTTGCAGGCCGAGGGCTTTTTTCACCAGCCTGTCTAAATCCTCTGGCATATCCTGCTTAACACCATTCTCTCTCAGAACATCAGTTATTGTTTTCCCCAAAATTGGTTTGACAAGTGGTATCCCATACTCGTCTCTAAGAATGATACCAATTTGGGAAGCAGTTAAACCGTCTTGGTTATACATTTTGACAATAAGGGATGTAAGGTCTGAATGACTGATGCTAACCCAAGTAGGCACACCTTTGGACGAGGGGCGTGTTGAATGAGATTTGCCCCGAGTGTGTGCATGCATTCGTGCCATTGACTGACAAGGTTCTGATGGTCGACATCTAAATGTTACGGACATTCAAGAACGGACAGGTTTTACAAAAAAGTTAAATATTCGAGTTTCGAAAAATGAATATATGAACAAAGCCTACGTACCGGTTCTATCCACTATGGCATTACTCATGGCGACTGCATTTATATTGCCAGGTATTCAGACGGCGAATGCCCAGTACACAGGTGAAGGATCGACTCCGGGAAGTATTGAGGAACAGCTGAAACTTGCTAGAGAGAAAACAGGACTTGCTGAGCAACAAGGCGCATACGGCTCCGGAACCTCTATGATTACTGGTACTCTTGACAGCACCATTCTGTTTATTATAATACTTGTAGTAATCTTCGGAGGTGTAGCAGGTGCATTCTTTGCTCGTTCGAGGGGGGCAAGAAGGGCAGTCACTACCCAATCAACACGGGAGAGTGAACCAGATTGGAAGAAAGAAGCTCAGAGATACAAAGATGAACTTGAAGCAATGAAAAGAAACCAAAATAGATAGAAATCCCTAAATATCCAGTCCATACCTTTCCTTCTTTTTGCGTATTAATTATGTTTTAATGCTTGTGCTATGCTAGGGCCTGTTTGATATGAATACGTAATTATTGGTTCGGAGCAAGTCAGGTAATATAGTTATCAAGCGTTGTTCTGAAGATGCGGACCAAAATGTATATATCATAGATTTTATTTGGATTATATCGTAATATGAGCGCCATTCTAAGCCTTGTGGGAATGTTCAGCACCGGATTGGAAAGTCTTCTGAAGCAGGTAGGACCAGCATACGACCCATTGTTCTTCGATGTAATGGTATACATATTTGGGACTATGCTTTTCGCGGTATTCCTCCTGAGTGTAATTGCATTTTGGCTCAGGCGGAAGGGACTTGGCGGAGGTTCAGCTAAAGAAAAATGGACTCAAGAATTAGAGACCTACTTCGAGCGTGAGCAGATAGGTCTTATTCCAGACGAAAAGCACCATTGGTAGTGTGACCATCCGAAAATTTCTTTTATTTGTTTTTCTTTGAGATGATATAGGTTTTAGTTCATAATGTACTTGTCTGTCTATATTTGGCTAACGCAAAGATGTAAATTTACCAGAATAGAAAAACAAAAGATCTGCAAATAGTCAGAATCGCCGAACTATCCTCGGTCTTAACATTTCAGGGTGATCTTTCAATTCATGGATTAGTCTCTGAAGCTTTGATCTCTCAGATGGTAGGCTCCCTCCAATACTGTATACGTTCGAAGCATGATTTGCTCTAAAGATTACTTGTCTGGCTGGGTCAAAAAGCACAGTTAGTTTTTCCAGTTCATCCAAGATTTCCAGATCAGTTAACCAGAAAAACGGCTCCCCAAACTTGGACATGAATTCACCACGAACGGTTTCGTCCAGTTGAAGGTTGAGGGCGGCGAGATAGTGCGGGCTAATCTGGCTCATAACAGTTGCGGTATCAGATATGTGTGCATCAGAATATGTTCTGCCCCCCAGGCCAAGGATGATCATGCAGGAGAGTGTGAATTCATGATTAAGTGCTTTATTACAACTTTCGATAATCATTGAGGAAGATGCACCCTTTGTGACTTTTTGCAGCACAACATCGTTCCCGCTTTCTATCCCAACATATAACATGCTTAATCTTCGATCCCGCCCCCTTTCAAGTTCTGAACCCTTTTTCTGCATCAAATTTTTTGGCATGGCATAGCATGAGATTCGTCTAAGATTATTGAATTTTAGGTTCAAATGGTCTAATATTTCAACCAGTCTTTCGGTTTTAAGATTCAATGCATCACCGTCGGCAAGAAAGATTTTTTCGGTTAGAGGGTGATATTTGGAAATTAAGTCTATTTCAGACTTGATCTCCTCTAGTGACCTTTCTTGATAGAATTTTGTTCGGTACATACTGCAGAATGAGCAGTGATTAAATGAGCATCCCAACGTGACCTGCAAAATAGTTGAATTTGCCTCGGAAGGAGGCCTGTAAAGAGGATAATCGTATGCTAATTCTTCCAAGAGATTAAAGAAATAGTATCGCATGAATCATGTATATGTTTTGTCCTAAAGAGATGTTATTTCTGGCATACGGTTAATCCTATTGAAAAGATTTGAAATGACCGCAAATACTTCGTGTCCGAGATCGACGGTACTGTTGGTATCAGTCATGCTTAATCGGTTGACTTAAGCCCGGGCCTAGTTGTTCTTTGGGGTCTGTTCGTCGCGAGGTCATCATAGCTTCTGGCTCTGCCTGGAGCAGCGATTATTCACTTCATCCCCTGCATATATTGGTAGGCTCCGCTATAAATTTGTAAGAAAATAATTCAACATCAAATTAGCTCGAATTTGTTTAAAAATTCAGTGACGGTATGGGAGACGTATTATTTTCAGATCGCATGCATCGTCCACATTTTCATGTATGAGACGTGCTTCTGCCAGCAATTGGCTGCTCTGCCTGTATCTTGTGCTAAAATGAGTTAGTACGAGCTTCCTAGCACCGGACCGACTTGCCAGCCTAGCAGCTTCAGCAGCCGTTGAATGAAAATTTTCCATTGCCTTATGCCGGAGCTCCTCCCCATACGTTGACTCAAAGATGAGTAGATCGCAGTTCTCGAAAAATCTACTAAGCTTTTCAGTTGGTCTTGTATCACCTGAGATTCCAATCTTCCTCCCCGGTCGTCCTGGACCTACCACATCAGATGATCTTACTACTATACTTCCATGGATTAAAATATCCCTTCCTGATTGCAGCTGTTTATATAACTTCCCCTCTGGTATTCCTAATTGCATTGCTTTCTTGATATTAAAAATCCCAGGTCTCTCCAATTCCGTCAAACAGTATGAGTAGGCAGGTACATTATGATCTGCTTCGCAACATGTCACTTCGTAATCTTTCTCATGCACCAATAACCCCTCCTTTTCTATACTATGAAGACGTACATCGAAGGAAAGCCCGAAGCCTATCAGTCTAGTATTTGACTTTATGAAATCCGTGAGTCTTGGTTCCCCATAGATATCAATAGGTAGCGTCCTGCCATTAAGTGATAGTGTTTGGAGCAACCCCAGTATTCCCAGTGAGTGGTCAGCGTGCATGTGCGTGATAAAGACTTTCATTTTGCAGTTCATCCTAAGGCTTGATCTTATGAAATTTCTTTGCATACCTTCCCCCGTATCGAAGAGAAGGATCTCATTTCCTCGAGCAACTGCGATAGATGATAGTCCGCGTTCTTCAGTTGGGGTGGCAGCAGAAGTACCCAAGAAAATGATTCTCAGATCCATACAGAGGCTAGTAGGCTTTAGTCTAAGGTAAATCTACCTATTATTCGATGTCGATTTCACATATCGTGCCTTCAATAGGTCAGAAAAATCTCTTTTACTGGATCTCTAATGCCTAATTTCCTAATTATGCCTTCAAATCGAGATTTGTTTGATGTAATTAGAATTTCAGTTCGACCCACCCCTTTCTTTTTGGCCATGTGATTAGTTGATAGGTATTTCCTAACATCATTTGCAAGAAGTTTTACGGGATCAATCAACTTAATGGTAGGTAGTAAAGAGGCGAGATAATTCCATACAAAGGGTAAGTGGGTGCTTCCCAAAATCATCACATCGATGTACGATTCAAAATCCTCGCGATACTCTATCGCTTTAGAAATTGCATCAAATGTCCTTCGCTCATTGGTTATATATTCTCCATTCTCAACTAAGCCTATAATTTCTGATGCATCGAATCTGGTTACAAGTATATTCTGAGGTACTTGAGACCTAATCAAATCACCCAATTCTTTGCTCTTAATCGTAGCTGCAGTAGCCAATATTCCGATATGCTTTTTCTTCGTCAGTTTACAAGCGGCCTTGAGTGGTGGGATAGTCCCCACTATGCCTATTTTAGATGAGCGTTTGACTTCATCAAGAATCTGAACTGACGGAGTAATTGAAGCTATAACTATCACTTTTGGTTTATATCGCTCAAGATATCGCATGTTATCAAGGATTATAGTTACAAGTTCTTGCCTCGTCTTGTTACCATAAGGAAAGTGTTGTTCATCTGCAAGGTACAATAGATTTTCAGTCGGTAAAAGCTTGCGCAATTGCTTTATTACAGATAGGGAACCCAGTCCGGAGTCAAAAACAGCAATTGGATTATCTAGCATCTAACAATCTCCAACAAACCAAATTAAGGCCAGAATGTCTAGATAAGTCATAACCAGATACTTGTGAATTGGTACTGGGTTTCAAATACCTATCTTCTAGCAGAAGGTCCCGTGCAATAGATATTATAGTCTATCACTTGACAAGAAATACGGTTGACAGGTATGTCGAAGTACCTTGATCCAGTTTCATGATTGACAGTAGTAGTAGTCGTAGTAAGGATAGTAGTAGTAGTTTGGTTGACGAATTTAACTAGATAAATTTGCCGTTACGACCTCCTAACGACTTCTTCACGAGTGCTTCTCAAAGTCTTTACCCGACTCTGATCCAAGCTGTGATCAATGGCTCTAGACCGCCATACAAATTTGGAATAGAGCATTTTGGGAACGAGGCGTCTGAAGTCAACTCCTTGGCCGATATACCATTTAGGAAACCACTCGTATAGGTGTAACCTAATTGTTTGAATGTAGACAATCAGTCCTTCAATCATCATTATACCAATATTTCCGCCGATAAGAACAGCGTATCCTCCGCCTGTAGCACCCAATGATTCGAATGAATCGATAACCGTTACAAGTAGTGCAGCATGAACCAGAAGCATTATACCAAGTCTAGAGTAACTTATTGTGTTTGAGAGCATTTCGATTATTCGTACCATTATCACCTCTACCACTATACCCACCAATCCGCCACCCTCATCTTTGCCGAGTTTCTTGAGATGCTTTTCTTCCTTCATGCCTCCGATAATCATAACTATCACGGTACCAATAATTACAAGTGGTGCTGCTTTTGCAACCAAGTCCACGGTAACCCAATCTCCGAAAACGACCGTCAGCCAAGGCACTGGTTCGTCATGAACAACCCCTGTAATGCCAAACATGCCGATGATATCGTACCCAGAACCAATAGCTGCTAGGATGAGGCTTAGTACCGCAAAGTATTGTACTATAGTTGGAATATCGTGATACAAGATCATTAGATTGTCGTGTTTTTTGATATTTGCCAACAACCTCAAGAAGAAAGCAAGCAACAGATGCACTACTCCTATAGCTATTGATATCTCCAATATCTTGACTACCTCTTCAAAGGTTAGCTCCGACACACTCAACAATCCTACAAACCCTAATTGTTCAGCAATGGGTGCTAGAATTGGTAGCTCAATTGCATGGTAACCGAATAATTCTCCAGTTCCTAGGCCGGCAATGGCTGCCGCAGCTCCACTGGCCGCTATCAAAGTTCCCCATGTGGTCAAAGATCCATTGCCGCGATGTCTGAAAAGCATTCCCAGACCAAAGAGCAGTATTCCGTGTCCTAAATCTGCAAACATCAGTCCATAGAATAAAGGCCACACGAACGCTATAATTGGCGTTGGATCCCTCTCGTCGTAGTTGGATAACCCCTGTGTCTCGGTAATGACTTCGAAAGTACGGACATACTTCTTATTCTTCAGTAACGTAGGAATTTTTTCACCGTGATCTTCAACTGGACTTTCTTGAGTAGCCAAATCCTCAGGAACATCCATCACCGAAACGTAGTCGCCTGTTAAGCTCTTGAATTTGCTTTCCATTTGCTCAGGGATGAAGCCCTGGATCATAGCAAAATTCTTGGTGCCACCTGGCTTCCTAGTTGCTTCTAAAACATCTTTTGCCACCTGAGAGGCTTCGTGTAACGATAGTAGTTTCGTAGTAAGTGATAATTTTATCTTCTCAACCTTCTTGCCTAGATCTGTACTTTGTTTCTCTAGTTCTTTTATTTTGGCCTTAGCCCCAGCATATGCCAAATGTGGGTTCTGGGGCATGTTAGGAGGCACTTGCAAGGGGTGCACTCCGAAGCTTCTCAGGACCTTGATTATTCTATCAGCGTCTGTATCAGTTGAACCAATGATGATTAAGGCAGATTTATGCTCATTTAACTTAATAATGTTCATCGGCAGATCTCCTAAGCTTTTTTTGATTTCGTCTTGGTCGTTATTTTCAATTATAAAAGTTGCAGCATAAAATATTTTTAGTTTAGAGAAAATTTGAAGATCCAAATTTAGCTCCGCTGCCATATCCAAGGTCAAAGCTATAGTACGATATTCTTCCAACTGTTTTGAAATCTGACTCTGCTCTAAAAGGACCCTTTTAGGCTCATCCAAGAGTGCTGCACTTCTTCCCTCCAAATCAATTATGAAGCCTTGAATATCTTCAATCTCATAAGAGGTCTGCTCCTTCGGAGCACCTTTAAACATCGTATCCATTACGCCCGTCTCTAAAGGCACTGCCAATGCCTTGACTACATCATCAATTTCTTGGAAGAGCCTCTGAGCCTTCAATAATAGGTCGTCGTAATATGGGTTGACGTACTCAGATGCCTGTTGTAACGGATGAAACCATTCAAGTTGAGCGAGCCTGCTTACAACTTGTTGCGTCTCAGTCCTAGGTAGTACGAGAGTAGTTTTCAGTAATCTAGCGGTTCCCATTTAGTCCCAGTCCATCCTTAATCCTCTCAGTTGGAGGTGTTTGAATCAGGAGTCTCCTGAATCAGGTCACGTTTGACCGAGTATGATGAACATCATGACGATACCGTAAATTGCAATTGACTCTACCATACCTACAATGATGAAAACCCTGGACTGCATTTTAGGATTGTCGCTAATTGCTGCTAGACCGGCAGCTCCTACATATCCAAGTCCGATTCCCGCGCCAAGAGCGGCCAAACCGAACGCCATTCCTGCTCCAATTAACTTCAACGAACTTGCATCGCCAGCAGATGCCTCTTCCTGAGCATAGGCTGTAGACCCCATGGAACTTGCGGATATGAAAGTTATTGTAGTCAGAGCCACGATAACCGGGATAAAAATATGTGCTCCCTTTCCTTTCTTCATAGGGGTTCGAGATGAGATGCCCTATTTAATGATATCTCGGCAAACAGGCAATTCCATATAGTAATAAGAATTACAAAGAATTGTTACTAAGCAAGAAACCAGGACTATGGAACTAGAATTTGGAGAGTGCCTTGCGTTTGCATTCACCAAGCATCCGTTTTGTTTGCTCTGCCATAGCTTCGTATTCCTTCTTAAGAACGCCTTTTGATTCCTCAAAAAAACTTGTGATAACATTCTCACTCATGTCCCAATATTTTCCAGAAACATCCCGACGGTATTAAAGCTTTTTCCGTTCAAGTACTGCTTTAACTTTTTTGAGTCTTACGAACTCTTCTCTCTCTCGTTCTTCGAGAGTAGCTCGAATAAATGCTATTGCACTCTCGTACTGTGGAATTATAACGTACTCTAACGCATTAATTAACTTCTGAGTCCTCTCAAGTTCCTTTGCCAAGCTAAATATCGCGTTTTCATACTCTGCTGCTTTGCAAATTTGTGGAAGTATATTCTTTATTAGCTTGGCACCTTTGTCTACCGAAGCATTAGTTTCCGCAAAACCATACGATAAATCTTGTCCCCCCTGTTTATTCGTAACGTGGAGGGTCGGGATCCTTACGTCCACAACTCTACGCACATTTACGTCAACCTCCATGATACTAGGAGTAGAATCAGATATAGATTCTAGTGTTGTAGTTCCAAGCGACATGTAGGAATCATATACAGATGCATATATTTCTGCTAATGGTGACCAGATATCACCTCTGGCCCTGTTCGCCTCCTCGATCATCTCGTCTATCTTTTTCAGCAGAACCTCCCGTTTATCATCCAGAATCTTATGAACCATCTTTCCTACTTGCATGGAACGGCGGATCTTGATTAGTTCTATCTTTGTAGCAGTAACCCTTCCTCCAAACGACATGATTAAAAGATCATTTTGACTCCTTGTAGTATTGTCTTACGTGCTTTTCTTTTATCTTCGTGAGCTCTCCCTCTGGTAAAGTTGAGAGAATGTCCCATGATCTGGAAAGGGTCTCTTCTAACCCCCTATTCTCATCTTGTCCTTGCTTCAGAAAATGGCTCTCAAACATATCGCCTGCATCCATGTACTTGAGGTCTACTCCAGTGAGGCCTGATCGTCCTACGATTTCAGCAAGTGCTCTTACTTCCTGTGCTCGAGAATAAGCGTCGTATAGCTGGTTACCAACTTCCATGTGATCCGATCTCGTCTTTCCTTCCCCAACTCCGTCTTTCATAAGTCTTGAGAGGGACATGAGGACGTTCACGGGCGGATACACACCTTTCCGGAAAAGATCTCTTCCTAACACTATCTGACCTTCAGTAATGTAACCGGTGAGATCCGGTATAGGGTGAGTTATATCGTCAGCAGGCATAGATAGTATAGGCACCTGAGTTACACTGCCATTCTTTCCTCTAATACGTCCAGCACGTTCGTAGTTGTTGGCAAGATCGGTATATAGATAACCTGGATATCCTTTCCTTCCAGGGACTTCTTCTCTTGCGGCGCTAATTTCACGCAATGCTTCTGCATAGTTAGTTATATCTGTCAAGATGGCAAGCACATGCATTCCCAAATCAAAGGCAAGATATTCGGCCACAGTAAGTGCTACCCTGGGAGTTATGATTCTCTCTATGGCAGGATCATCTGCTAGGTTAAGAAATAACACGCTTCGCCTCAGAGCGCCAGACTCTTCAAGGCTTCGTTTAAAGTATTGCGCTTCTGAATATTGTACCCCAATTGCTGCGAAGACTACAGCAAAATCTTCCTTTGTTCCTACAACTGTTGCCTGCCTGGCTATCTGTGCCGCCAGAATGTTATGCGGCATTCCTGGGCCAGAGAATATCGGAAGTTTCTGGCCACGGACGAGAGTGAGCATTCCGTCAATCACAGAGACACCTGTCTGTATGAATGAAGTAGGATATTCCCTTCTTTCAGGGTTCATTGGTTCCCCGTTTATGTCGAGGAATTTCTCGGCGATAGGATCGGGAAGACCGTCATTAGGTCTGCCTAGACCATCGAATACTCTTCCTAAAAGTTCCTGCGAAACTGGCATGGCCATCGTTTTACCCAAGAATTTGGCTTTCGTTCCACTGATTGCCAGCCCCGTAGTACCTTCAAATACCTGCACGACCGCCTTTCCATGGCCGACTTCTAGTACCCTGCCTAGCCTTCTGGCGGAATCTGAACTCTCAATTTCAACTAGCTCGTCGAATGATGCCTTCGTAATGCCATCAATGATCATGAGTGGACCTTTAATTTCGGCTACCTTGGTATATTCAATTGCGGCCGATTCAGACAACTACTTTCACCTCTTCTTTACTTTGCAGTTTCTTAAACTGTTCAATCATTTCGTTTTCAAGGCTATCTAGACGTTGCACCTCTTCGTCAGGGATCTCAAACTTTGCCTTTAGTAGGGAGCTGATAACTGGCATTGCCCTTATATCAGCCAAAGGAGTTCCCTCTCTTAAGGCCTTAAGTGCCTCCTTGTAGAATCTGACCATGAGCTTTACTAATTTCACCTGCTTTTGTGGACTGCAATATGTATCAACCTTGTCGAAGGAATTTTGCTGCAGAATTCCTATTTTTATCATACGTGCTACTTCTAAGACGAGTTTTTCTTCGTCTGGAAGTGCTTCCGGTCCAAGGAGCCTCACGATTTCTTTTAGTGTATCCTCTCGCTGCAAAATCTGATAGGACTCTCCTCTCAACTCAAACCATTCACTGCTCACTTCCTCCTTCCACCATTTGGAAACATCCTCCAAATAGCCCGAATAGGATTGCATCCAATTAATCGAAGGATAATGCCTTGAATATGCGAGTCTGGTATCCAGCGCCCAAAACGTCTTTATGAATCTGATGGTATGCGTCGTCACTGGCTCGGTGAAATCGGCTCCTGAAGGAGAAACAGCTCCTATCAGAGTCACGGATCCACTTCTTTCTGGCAGACCCAAAGACCTAACTCGACCTGCACGTTCATAAAATTCTGCCAATCTGGATGCAAGATAGGAAGGATAGCCTTCTTCAGCAGGCATTTCTTCGAGTCTTCCCGACATTTCTCTTAAGGCTTCTGCCCACCTGCTTGTGGAATCAGCGACCAAAACAGTGTCAAAACCCATATCTCGGTAATACTCTGCAATAGTCACACCTGTGTAAATGGATGCTTCTCGAGCAGCCACGGGCATATTACTAGTGTTTGCTACAAGAACCGTTCTCTCCATTAATGGCCTCCCAGAATGTGGATCAAGAAGGTGAGGAAATTCCACCAATACCTCGGTCATTTCATTTCCCCGTTCGCCACATCCAATATAGACAACAACTTTTGAGTCAGCCCATTTTGCAATTTGATGTAGTGTTACAGTCTTACCAGTTCCAAATCCACCAGGAATGGCTCCCGTCCCTCCCTTTGCGATGGGGAAATATGTATCAATAATACGCTGACCGGTGACAAGAGGAACGGTAGGATCATATCTTTGAGTGTAAGGTCTGGGATGTCGAACTGGCCATTTGTGGTACATCTTAAGCTCTGTTTGATAGCCGCCATCTTTTTGCGTCTCTGCCAAAACTTGTTCTAAATCATACTCGCCTTCGCCAACCATGCTGTTTATCACACCTCCCCGATGATTTGGAGGCACAAGAATGCTGTGAGTTAGCAATGGCGTTTCATCCACCGTGCCAAGAATAGAACCCCCGGTAATATTATCTCCTTTTCTCACAGTTGGAATAAATTTGTACTTCTTCTTTAGATCTATTGGTGTGGTTTCTATACCCCTCCCGATGAAGTCGCCTGATTTCTTTGCCATCTCGCTTAACGGCCGTTGTATCCCATCATAGATCTGGCCAATGATTCCTGGACCAAGAGATACTGATAGAGGTTGACCTGTTCCAACTACAGGTTCTCCAGGTCTCAGACCCGAAGTTGTCTCATATACCTGAATAAACGCTACGTCTCCGGTAAGCCTAATTACTTCACCAATTAATTTAGATTCACCTACCTCAACGGTTTCGTACATCTTTGCAGATGACATACCGTCGGCCCTGACCGCTGGACCGCTGACCCAGACTATTCTACCTTTTGCGACCAACTTTATATTTCACTACCTCTCAAGACTTGGACAATGTTTTTCCTTATTAAAGGTTTGAGCCGTTCTATTCTAGAATCAATAGAATCATCATAGGTCAGTGTTCCGTCTGACGATATAGCACGTATGCCACCTAAGATATCAATATTCTTATCTGCCACTACCATCTTTGTTTTCTTCTCCTTGTTAATACTATCCACAAGTTTTCGTACCAACGCATAATCGGTCTTGTTGCATTCGATGATAAGATCATTTTTTCCTATTTCATTGAGACTATTCAACAACGCTTGCTTCAACAACTTTTCATAAGCCTGTTCCTTGTGCAGCGTTTGCAATCTCTTCCTTACCATTTCGAAAACGGTTTTGACTGACTCCTCGACTAGGATAAGCTGATTGTTCCTTGCAGCGAGCCTACTTGAACCGACGATCTGTCGTTTGAGATTTTCAGCTTGCTTCTTTGCATTTTCAAGAATAGCCATATATTCAGAACCGAGTTTACTTTTGGAAGAATCTAGATTCCTCAATGATTCCTGATAAGCGGAGTCTAGCTTGGATATTAATTCACTCTCCTTTTGCGATAAAACCTTGTCAATAGTCCTCTCTAGCGGCGAGGATGAGCTCATTATGGTCTGAAGTTCTTTGGCCTACGTGATTTTAACCTTTTGCCTATTTTTTTCTGTCAGTGGTACAAGTGTTATCGAGAACGGCGAATGTAGCGAACAAGAGTTTAACCAATCAAATGGTTCTAGATATTCCATCCAATTCCTGTTTGACCGATTTGGCTAGAGAAACTAGTGCTGGTTTATGACTTCCTTCCCAGTAGATTTTCGCGCATCTACTACATTGATAAAAATCAGAATACATAAGATAAGATTTTGGAGGTATCAAGTCATTTGGGTCATCTATCGCTCCTTTCTCTTTTTTCTCAAGTTCCAGATTGCATGTGGGGCATCTTGCAAATGCTGGATCAAACAGTATCTCGCTGATGTTGCATTCTCTAAAGATTTTTACTATATTCTCCTTATCTGAGCGACCTCGCAAAAGCACGCTGCGGATTCGTTTATACATAGATCTTCTGAACAATTCCTTATCTGAGGTTAAGAGAATTCGTCCTTGGTGGATACATTCCCTGAGCAAATGTTCGTCAGAAATTGAGCTCATATAAGCGGTATCCATTCCGAATATCCTGAGCTTCCGTGCCAGACTTCCATGCATCGAGTCGGCAAAAAACGCTAGATCATTATACGGCTGCTGCTTCGCCTCTACACTCTTCACAAGTAAATGTTCCTTGAACGTACTGCAGCAAATCTGACCATTCGCCACATTCATCGCAATATCCAGATACATTGCCTATGGGCCGACCAATCTCCCCCCTGATCAGCGATGCCTTTTCGGACACAACGTCTACCAGCTCTGGAGTTACGGCAATAACGTCAGAGGCAGAAATAATGCCGACAAGCCTTCCTTTATAGACCACACCCAACCTCTTGATGTTTTTCTTCCTCAGCTGCCTAGCCGCTTCGGTAAGACTTTCTTCTCCTTCAATAGTATAAAGCTGCTTCATAATATCGGATCCTTTCATCATGCTAGGCTTGACATCCTGTACAACCGTATTCGTAACTATGTCCCAATCAGTAACTATCCCTACCGGATTTTCATTTCTCATGATCACTATACTGCCTATTTTCTCGTCCTTCATTTTCTTGGCGATTTCATTAACCGAGTCGTCAGGATGACAAGAAAGAACGGTACTGTTCATAATATCCCTTACAAGAACCCTCGTAGTCATATTTGCATCCCGGTGTTTGCTTATGGAATTCCTTTCGTCCACAATAGATGAAGACTATGATTTACTTAATTACTTTGCTGGAAACTGAGAACTGTCAGTTTGCGTTTTTGCAAGTTGGATATATTACTAGTAAATGTTATTGCATTTAACTGGGAATCTAGTTGTCAGACCGATCTGGCTCCAAGATCGCCTTTTTTTGTAATCAAGATCTTTGACTGTCCGTTGGGAATAGTCTTTATAATCTCGTCAATTGAAATCGATTTGAGGTACTCTAAGATGCCTTTGAACTCTTCAGAAATGTCAGTACATACTCTTACCATCTCCTGCTTGAATTTTTTAGCCATGTTAGTTGGATCGTTTCCTCCTGGCAGAAGCACACAATAAGCGATTGACTTCTTTTTCACCGCTTCCTGAGGACCGCACATTAACGCATATTTTTTCTCCAACATTATAACGCCCAAAGCCAACCTAATTTCAAGACCTTTGACATAGTTTCTTTTTCCCTGTATGACAAAGGAACCCTTAGGGAGAAACTGGCCAGTCGGAGCGCCTTTTTTTACCTGATTTGGAGTGACCCAATAAGCGTCAGCAACTGACAATCCGTCCTTCCAAGCCCTGCTAAACGATACTGTTGCCTGAGCGGCTTCCAACAGACTTGTTTGAAATTGCTCCGCGCCGCCGCTGCTTGGTACATTCTTGACAACAAAGAATGGCGATCCATGCACTTCAGCATGAAATACCAAGTCTTGATCCGTCAAGTGTTTGCGAATAATTGCAGAATTAGAAGATGCATCTCTTCCTCCGATGCACAAAAATCCCTCGCTGTCTATGAACCACCTGTATCTTTCAAACCATTCTTTTTCAATGTGGGGTTGTACCGCAGCTTTTTTTTGGAGTAGGTTGGCTTTTCTCCTTAGATCTTCCATCTGTTCAACTATTCTTAATTTAGCATTTCTAATCGATTCACAACCCCTTTCCAATTCTTTTGCTCTATCAAACAGCAAGGAGGAGGTTCTCGCCAGGCGTGTATCAAATGGTATGGCTTCATCGGCTATCTCAAGAAATTTTCTCCCGGCGACGGTAACAATCTTCGAAGAGCTTTTCTCTAGAACTGAAGATAGTGATTTGTATTGATCGTCAGCTACAATATCAGGAAGGGTCTTAAGTTCCTGCGCCAAATTCCTAATTGCGTTAGACTTCTCGATAACTTTTGACTCTGCGTGAGTCTGTTGGCTGAGGTCATGTTCTAGGACAGCAATTTTGTTATCTAATTCACCCGTACGTGAGCTTGAACCCTCTTTTATCAGCAGTTCACTGAAAACATCATCCACAGCATCCATCAGAGTTTCGTGAGGAACAAAAGCCACACCCTCGGATATAGAGTCGAACCGAAAGGGTATAACATTGATTTGCTGGCCTGCATTGTCTAGAACCACTAATGGTTTATGCTCCGACGGGTCACAAACATCAAATACAAGCTTTCTGGTCAATTCAACGATTGTTTCTATGTCGCTTCTAGTTGTATCTCTGAGTCTAGTGTGCTTTATTTTCGCTTTGGCAACTATTTCTTCGATATATTTTTTTGATAGAGAGATATTCCTGCCCAGCCACTTTTCAACCTCTATGCTTTGATCTTTCTCCGTATTGCGCAAATTCAATAAATCTTCCAGTGAAAGCTCAAATATGTTAATGCCTCTTAGCGGAGGTGACTGGTAAGTCATACCGGGTCTAAGTATTCGGTGTCTAACTTCAACCGGATTTAGAATGCTAATTATCGCATTGTTTTCGTTACATATGATCACGTTTCCCTTACGAAAGAATTCTGCAATCAGGATTCTAATCCGACCATCAAGGTGTTTAAACTTGAGGTAGGCTACTCGCTCGTCGCCTACCTGTTCTATGCTCTCGAACTTTGCTCTCTCTATCTCTGATTTCATGCTATTGATAATTGGACTATCTTCGAAAGTACGAAAGTTCATCTTTGTAATCCATATTCCTGCTGTAGAAAGTATTACCAAAATATCAGAAAGATTGGGATGACGCATTTTCAGGGAAAATGAATTTTTTGATATACTGGATATTGTGCCTACGTAATATCCTTGACTAAGTTTTTGATTGATATCTTTAATTAGACAATACAATTCAAGCCCTGATAGTTCCATGTTCTTCATCGTGACTTTACCAACAACCAATTATAACACCTTTCGACGTTGACCGTAAGGAATTAAACCCGGATGCTTCAAGACTGTAATAATCGTATTGTATCTCGTCGATAAATTAGACATGTTTGATAGAATTTATTACATGCGTGCGGCACTTGGCGTCATTGGAGGGGTTATTGCCGGCCTTATCATAGTACCTGGTACTGACCAAGGGACGATAATAGGCATCATCATTCTCCTCGGTCTGTTCTTTTATTTATTATCCTATGGCATATCTAAGAAGATAGGCCGAAGGGTTCATGAGCAACAAAGAAGAAAGCTTGCAACCAACGGTATTTTCCCCTTTATCTTCCTCCTCTTGATGTTTATGATCCTTACTTATACTGGGTTACATCAAGGTCTTGCAAATTGAAATAGGGGAATTGATTCAGTTGTCTCATTTACGCTGGAAATATGATACTCCTGGTATCCCTGACGAGCTGTTCGAAAGGTCCGAGCAAGTACCCATAACAAAGGAAGAAGTTAGAGCACTAACAATAAGCAAGTTGAGGCTGAAGGAAGGCTTTACCGTTATTGATGTTGGCTGTGGCAGCGGTAGCTTAACAGTTGAAATCTGTAATCAGATCAGAGGAGGAGCGGCCTATGCAATTGATTTTGATGAGAAGGCAGTGGAACTAACAAAGCTCAATTTGAGCCGATTTGGATTTAAGGCAGAGGTCATCCTATCGGATGCTCAAGATGTGCTTCCAAGGCTTCCAAATGTAAATTCCATCGTTGTTGGCGGGACGTGGAAAAATACGAGAAAAATTATCGAGATGGGAATATCTAAATTGCAAGCGAATGGCAGGTTGGTCATTAATACCATCCTTATAGAATCAGCTTATGAAGCATTGTCCACCATTTACAACGCCAATCTTGAGGAGGTAGATGTTACACAGGTCATAATTTCGAAATCGAGGAAAGTAGCGACCGGGACCTTGATGCTGGCAAGAAATCCAGTTCTAATAATCTCGGCAACCAAACCCACTTCCTGAATTCACGACATCTACCGGCAAACGCAGTAAAGCAACCTTCTTCAGAATTATTTTCTGAGTGTGACTTAAATTACTGCTGGGTCCAATTTTGAAAAATGAGGCTTTCGTGTATTGGATGCGGGCCTGGAGATCCAGAGCTGCTTACCATCAAGGCATTGGAGCGATTAAGTTCGGCAGACATTATATTCGGCCCGACTTCAAGGGAGGGAAAACCGAGCATTGCTATTGGTGTGGTTGAAAGGTTTATCGATAAGGAACGCCAAACTGTTAGAACCTTGGTTTTTCCAATGAAAAAGGACAAAGGAGCATTGGTTGGTTATTGGAAAAACAACGCCTCTGAGATTGCCGCATCGGTCTATTTGGGAAAGAAAGTGGTTTATCTCACTGTTGGGGATCCATCTTTGTACAGTACATGGGCCTATGTGTTTAAGGAGTTGAGAGAAAGCTTTCCCGATATTGAGATCGAAATTATTCCCGGGATTACTTCTATGTTCTCTTTTGCAGCCGAAGCGAAATTAAGTCTGGCTGAAGGAGATCAGACAGTAGGTATTATTCCAGCATGTTATGACATGGAGAGAGTAAAGAACACGGCAAGTACATGTGATACAGTAGTTTTTCTAAAAGATGGAAGATATTTCGGTAAGGTTATACACATGTTGCCCCACGCAGGATTCACAGATGACTCGACGGTAACTATCGCTCAGGATGTCTCTCTCGACGAGCAGACAATCAGAACCTCTCAACTTCACGAATTGCAGCAGATAGCTGAGACAGGGGAAAAGTACTTTTCGATAATGGTGGTGAAGAAAAAATAAACCAGTCAAAAACAAGCCAACCTGTTGTGTACTTCGCTGGCTCAGGCCCGGGGGATCCTGATCTTATTACTGTGAAGGCAAAAAAATTGCTGGCGATGGCGGATACAATTGTCTATTCGGGCTCCTTGTTAAATCCAAAACTACTTGAGTGTACTAAAAAAAATGCAGCTTTATATGACGCATCACTGATTGATAGAGAGAAGATTTATGAAATATTAAGAGATGCCTCTTGGGCAGGCAAGATTGTCATGAGATTGCATGATGGAGATCCAAATATTTATGGTGCAACTAAAGAACAGGTTGATAAGTTACAGGCAGATGGAATAGTTTGTAAAATGATACCTGGAGTTACTTCTCTTTTAGGAGCCGCGGCATCTCTGAATATGGAATTGACACTTCCTGGGAATACTCAAACCATAATCATTACTAGAGCAGAGCTTCGAACACCTGTTCCAGAAAGAGAAAAGATTTCCCAACTTGCATCACATGGTTCAACTATGGCCTTTTATCTGAGTGTCCACTTGATTAAGCAAATAATTCGACAGTTATTGGAAGGTGGAGTATATACTGAGGATACTCCGGCGGTCGTCGTTTACAAAGCTACTTGGGATGACGAGATCATTATTAGAGGAAATTTGGCAAATATTACTGACAAAACTCAAAAAGCACGTATAACCAAGACTGCGCTATTTATTGTTGGTAACGTAGTCAAACCGACAAACTACCAGTTTTCGAAGGTATATGATCCAGACTTCAGCCATGGCTACAGAAGCGCGTCGATTCAATCCAAGCTTGAAAGCTAAGTTGTTGTTCTAGGCAAATGATGACTGGGACTGACTCAATACCATGTCAGATCTCCATTCTGGAGATCTCTCTTTGTCCAACTGTCGACCAGGCACCCAACGACATTGGTGGAATTGGTTTCTTTTGATCAGATCGTTCTGGTAAATTAGTAATTTCACTTAAGATGATTTCTTTAGGATCCCATGGAGGCCACAGCATGGCAACGTATTCCCCCGTCTTGCCCGCCTCATCAAGGCTTGCCAGCTTCATATTCTGTGCATCAAAGCCTTTCTTCTGCAGATGGTCTTTAACTTTATCAAATAACACCATTCTTCCATGGACAATGATATAAACGGTAGCATTCTCTGGACTTATTGAAGACATGACTCTAGTTGCATCATATAGGGCAATGTATAAACGTGTTTGCCAAGAAATTTAATAAGTACGTTGACGGCATTTGCCAATTCTTATATGGGTCTGCTTTTTCCACAAGATCTTCCTGAAAGAATTAAAGCATTTTTGGCAGGTGAAAAAGAGTTTCCGTACATTTCAGCAGAGGAAATCATCGGGTTGTTTTACATATTTGGAAAGCAAGAAGGAATATCCTCTGGGATAGAAACAGCTCAGATCTTGCAATTATGCGGCAAGACCGTCCGAGATTTCGGCAGGGCGATTGCTCAGTATAAAATGAATGCATTGACTATAGATTCCAATTTTACTAGAAGCAAATATTTGAAACGACAGCTACAAATCACAGTGGAAATGAAAGGAAGAACTACACCTGAAAAACTCTATAAAGACCCAATTATTGTCACCGATTCGATTATACAGCATATTTCATTTTATAACGAGAAGTACTTCTTTCAAGTTTATGGGCCATTAAAGGAGCAAGAAGTTGTAAAAGATTTATACAAGTCCTTGCTAGGTCGAGTCGTGATGGTGGGATTTAATCGAGAAACTGAAAAGAATATTCCTTTTACTCATCCACTCATCCCATTATTTACTCTTTTAAGCCAATGATCGGTTAGGATTGTGCAAGAAGATGAGTAATAGTGATGAACTTTTGGCTCGATCCAAGGGTAAGAGTGACTCACTCAGGCGTTACAAGTCGAGTAACTATTACATCATGAGACACATTCTGCTCTACACCTGAAATTATTGCTGAAAGATTCCTTATTTCGATCATTATGAGTTTTAATGCTGAAAGCATGATGGCAACGCTGAAAACCGATCTAAAGGCACTAAAAACGCGTTTCAACCCTATTCCTTCAAAGCCTGCCTCTAATTGCATAATAATATCAATATCGTCTGATACATTCTGAGGAATGATTTCTCTGTAAACTGTATCCCCTAGCTCTGAAGCTGCCTCTGATATCTTTTCGGCGTTCATAAGCCTTTGCAAGGTTTCTCTCGTAACCTTTGGAGTTGTAGTCACAATTAGATCATTTATGTCTGTAGGGCTTAAATTCCAATACTTCCCTCTAAGTACTGCTAAAACATTATACGAATCTATATCAACCGAGACTACCCTCTTTATGTCTGGATCTTGTGCCTCAGATTTCATGGCTTTATCAAGGGACTTGTAGAAGACATGGTCCAAATAGATATCAAACAACCTTAGGTCCTTTTTTTCCTTATAAGCTGCGGCTGCTTTGGAGGCCTGTTCAAAGAATTCACTACCTGACAAGACAGAGACAGCTTCGTCGAAGTCTTGAGCAACTAATGCCTTCACAACCAAATCTCTCCTGCCTACTAACTCTTCGGCTCGGAGATTAATTTTTGGCAAGAGCTCCTCGTAGGACTTGCCTAAGGCTTTACCTTTTAAAATCAATTTAAGATTCCAAGTGATATATTTTGTAAAATATGCGTACAATATCCCGGAGCCTCCTGAGATATTTACCAATTTAGCATGGACGTTGACGAGGTACTCGCGAAGTGCGCTCTCTGCCTTTTCAGCAGTATAGGGCTTGGGAAGTTTTGCGAGTGCATCAAGATATACTGTGTTCTTCATCCGTGTAACGAGTTCATCTATATCTCTTGATTCAGCAAGTGTATGAAGCTCGTTCTTAGATAACATACGTCCTCTCAATCCGTGGGATAAAACTGTGCCAAAAATCTTACTCGGCATACTTACAGTAGTACTCATTTTAACTCGAAAATCTCCGTGAATATTGGTATCGTGACTAGCATTTTAATATTTAGCTGGTCCGCCGATAGTTCGGCAAATAAGGGAAATGACTATTAAAAGACTTTTCAACGCCCCACCCACAGGAATGACGTATGATGAGCCTTTGCGAATTTGATTACTCGAATAGTCTTTCAAACTGTGAACAAATTCGAACCGAGAATGCTAGAATCACAAAGTGAACTCCAAATCCTACAAGTGAAGCAATCAAGATATCCCCCAAGCTATGGTTTACTCCTATAAGAATTGCTAGTGGCGGTAGAACTAGAACAAGTGCCATTGCTGTGCTTAGCCAAAACGATTTTATTAAATCGTCGGGGGAAATGTCCTTGCTGCTCTTATAGGAAAAAACAATCCTCGATGGTGGAGAATGCATATAATTCTTATCGTAATTTTTTTACTTAACCACGAAATATAAACATTGGTCACACAATTTTTTCAACTTTTGGCTTAGTTCATGTAATAAAATAGTTTGAGAGCTTGCTGTAAGAGGACAATTTAACAGCAAAACCATTTTTCAATCAGAAAGAACGACAAGGATAAGAAGGTTCTATATTTCTGCAAGGAAGGGAGAAGTTCAATGAAATTAGATTATATGGTAAAGACCACACCGGTGGACACCATTATGCGCGTGTGTGTGAGTGGTTTCCAATTGTTCTATCCGCTTTCCTTATCGACTTTTTCAATAATTACATTCATCGATCTAATATCATGGGCTTTAAGAATATTTATCCTATCGCGCATACCAAAAAGCTATTGATTACGAATTTCACTCATGCCTTTATCACAAGTGAAAAGAAAGCCTGGTCATCTTCGATTCTAAATAACACATCTAACTACTGAAGGATATGAACAAATACGTGTTCATCCTCAGTTAAGAGAGGAAGGAATTTGTAGATCATGAAATGGGCCAACGATAAATCCAATCCATTAAGCAAAACAAGGTTGTTTGGAGTGAGCAGCTTGATTGCACTAATTATCTCCGTGCCAGCAATAATCGTGACTTTTGTGTTACACTACTCTGTTAAAGCAGACCTACTAATTACCATGTCACTTGGTTTATTGACACTCTTTATCGGGATGGGGGTAGGTTACCGGATCTCAAAAAGATTCGTTACGGCGGATTAGATTATCTTAATAATTTCTATTTCAAGGCTTTTCAATTGTAGCACGAGCGTAAGAGAGATTAATGATAAGTGCAAATTACCAGGCGCGGATATGACTTCAGATCTGGAACCAAAACAAGTGAACTTACATAGTTGATTATAATTATCTAAATCTGAGCAGACATAAACGCTTAAAAAGCCAGGATTTATTATTATTCTCAATATGACATTACCAAAAGGATTTGGTCAGCAACCGAAGAGTGGAGCAAAGAGGACATATGAACAATGGTGGGCCACAGTTCCTGACGATTTGAAAAAGAGGACTCGACAAGGTGATGAGCAAAACAAACCATTGCTGAATCAGGTTAATTATGCACTATTGCACCTTCATCTGGCAGGAAAACACGACGCTAAGCCTAGTCACGAAGAGCTAAAGGACTGGTTACACAGCGGACAAGTAGATGTTCTTAGGATGATGAAGAAATAGTGGGAAGAATACTTTCATAACAGAGCAGAAGTTCAGTAATTCATTTTCGATTATCTTTTTTCTTTTATCCTTAACCCGGGTATTGTCCTTGATCTTTTCAGTCGTGGGTAATTTGCGTTTGAAAACTCCCCAAGTCGCCCATAATGATACCTATTTTCTAAAGCTACTTTAATGTGGGTTAGAGTAACGAGGGTATAATCGTGGCTACCCACTAGATAATTACTACCTAGAGTCAAGATAAAACTTCATTGACGCCGACTACTCGTGCACAATATCTGCATTTTAGAACAATATTCTGTTTGTCTATAATGTCAATCGATGGCCTAATGTAGTCATCGCTATTGGTAACGCATTTAAGATTCGGACATCGAAATATTCCAACGATTGAATCGGGAAGTTGTATTCTTCTCTTTTCCACTACTTTGTAATCACTTATGATATTAATTGTGGCCGTTGGAGCAATTAGTGCGAGTTTGTCAGTTTCATCCTTTTTTAGAAACCTATCTTCAACCTTAATTATATCTTTTTTAGCATGCTTACTGCTTGGCACGTTTAATGCAACGGTAATTACGTTGCCTTCTGTACCTGTGATATTCAATATGCGCAGAACCGTTAATGCTTTTCCGGATTCGATATGATCGATGACCGTCCCCTCTTTGATCCTTCTAACAAGAAGCTGGCTAGAATCGGACATATGATTTCAGATACGTAATGTGAATATTAAGTATATGTTGACGGATATTGCAGCGAATATGTCTCCTGCCATTCATAGATTATCTGAAGCCTAATGCCAATATTATCCGCATATATTCTTCAAAAATAGTCCTCTATCTTTTACATGAATTGATGACCATCTCATTTATAGGATGATTGTAAATTGTAGTAGGCACTGAGAATGAAGTGTGGGTCCAAATTTCTCAAAGGTTCGCGTTATTGGTGCAACTTGAAAGTCTACCCACAAATAAGCGTCAGAATTCCGTCGAAAACAATTGAATCGGACTGATGAACTAATGGATTGTCTAAAAAAACTTAACCGACAAATCTAGATTCTTGAATCCCGCCTTGTGTAAAGAGCTAAATAGCTACAGCATTTGTAGTAATAAAGGATTCCACTTAGACATCTCTGTTCCATGCTAGCCTTCAACAACGGACTAATTTACTTCTGCAGATTTAGCAGCTTGGCTCAATTCACTTGAGTCAAATGGTTGATCTCGCCGAAACAAAGTATTACTTGGTGGCCTATTACCCAGTCGATATACCCACTCTTTTCCTTTCTTTATCCTTGTGAGTTTGCCTTTCTCTGAATATCTAGAGAGATATGTGGAAATAATGCTCAATTGTATTGCTTCAACATACTCCGCTTCAAACATTTCCTGAATATCCGATGAAGTGAAAGCATTTGAACTAAATTTGTTCGCAACAACGCTCCAGATCTTGTCACCTACCGATATTGGCCGACTTTCATCAAACCTGCCATTTGAACCCGAATAGTAATCACCTTCCCCACGATTATTTGAGTCGTAATTCTTTGTCTTCCCATCCATCATGCTCATGAACTCATATAGCTTTAGGATCTTCGTTTTTGAGATGCTACCTTCTAAAGATAGGTTATATTTACCACCTTCTTCGTCTTCCATTTCTATCTTTATCTTCTTCTTTCCTTGGTTCAATTTAGGGAATAGACTACAAATTGATGATTCAGATCTAATACTTAAGGCAACAGGTCATGGTATTAGTGACTAAATGATTAGCTTTAGTTAGCTATCCTATTCTGAAAGGCCATTAATTAGTTAATTAATCGTATGGATAAACCTCATAACTATAAGCGATAGAGAGCACATTATATAAGATAACGTTACGATATTTTGAGAACTATGGTTCGTAATAATAACTTGGCCACGGGAGCCAGAATCATTATTTCAACATTTCCAAATGAAAAATCCGTACGTGAGATTGCGCATGAGATGATAGTGAATGCAAAATTATGTGCCTGTGTAAGTTATACGAAAGTGCGATCTTTGTATTGGTGGGAAAATAAGCTCAACGACGAAGAAGAACTCATTGCGTTGTTCAAAACAACGAAAAAAAGAGCAAAAGAGCTCAGAAATAAAATAGAAAAACAGCACCCGTATGATATTCCTGAAATCCTAGAAATATCTATTGATAAAGCTTCCAATAATTATCTGTACTGGCTAATTGGGTCTACATCGACTACCGTTGATAATAAACGAAGGAAACGATTAACGAAGTAAGATTATGAAAGATTGAGTGGTTTCTTTCGCGTAATCGGATTGAATCAACCAAAATGGCCTGTCAAGTACTGGTTTCATGTATTGATTTGATATCTCAGAACCGAAACGATTCCTCCAAGCGACGAGACTCTCATCCCGATATCCGTGGATGAGTCTATAGCAAAAGCGGAAGCCCCTTGACTTTCTATCGTATTTAGCAATTTAACCAACTCATCTTCTTCCACGGTCCCAAATATCGAACTAGAAAAAATCACTGACTCTATAGCACGCATTGCGGCAGCTTTTGCAACATCAGCAAAACCCATAGCGAATCGGTTCTCCCCTTTGCTTACGAATCTCATGATATCATCCAACAATGATAAGACCGTCGAAATCTTGCTATTTTCCATGACTTCCTTCAATCTAGGTGAACGAACGAATAGTAATATTCCGTCTTCACCTGCCACATCGATTCCTTCGATAACAGAGGCTAAATTTGCTAGGTTAGTGTCCTTTCGTACAAGAAAGTTGTACAATCGTTTTTTTGTTTCCCCTGGCCCAAAGATGATCATTTTATCAGCGATGTGTTCGATGTCTTCCGCGCTTAGCTGTGATTTTATAACTTTCATTATTTCATCGAAGTATTGTTCGGGTTCGCTGGTCCTAGAAGTCTGAACGTGGTATCTTTTTCCGCTATGGCCAGAATAAATATTGGGAACTATCCTCAGATGTGTCCCACTCAGTTTCGCCACAGCGCATTCTTGAAGATCAACCGCAACAAGAAGATAAAGGGATGCATCAGGGAACCTGTGCAGAATATTTTTCTCGTAGACTAACCAATCCCTTTTCTTTTCAATTGTAATATTGTCTCCTACTCCAATAGTCAGCGAATGGTGAGATCCCCTAGGTACGAGTTCGCTGCTTGCACTAGAAATTATTCCCTTAATTCGTAGCCTATCAACCATCTTGTCGAATCCCAAACTCTCAACTCGGAGCCACACTTTGACGCTGATTCGCTCTCCTCTGTCTGGGCGAGAATATTCTTTTTCCTGTTTGACCACACGAGTAGTATTTGCAGCAACTAGGTCGTCACTTGATAGTACTCTTCTTATACTAAATAGGTCATCTGCATCTTGAGGAACTAGAAAGTACGCTTTTCCTGCTGATCCTTTTACTTCCTTGACGATCATGCACCAGTTTCCGCAACCTAAGAGAAATGGTACCGGATTATTGAATGCTGCTTACTGACTTTTGGAAGTCGGAAAATTAGTTGATGAGGAATGTGAGGGAGGATGGGTCTGAGAAGTTGAAGATGTTGAATGAGGGTTGGTCGGTTCCGTAGCAGCTGATTGTAATGACTGGTCGATGTCCTGCGAGGTTTTTCGTGAATGAGAAGCCCTTAGGTAGTTGTCTACCCACTCTTGGGTCAAGACGCCTGACTCGACCATATTTACTAGCGCGTTCGATGAGGCATCTCCTTGCACCTTTCCTATTTTCTTTCTTGTCTGTCTCCACTTCAGTCTGGTATTGCCACTCTTCGATGAGTAGATAATACCCAGAATTTCCTTGGCATTTACGAACGTCATTTCCCTAATCCTTTTCAATGTTACCTTATCTGCGGCTTCGATATAGATTGCTCCAGGGCCCTCTTCCCTTTCTGGAAATACCTCAAAGTCCTTAAGGTAGCTTTCTGGAATAAACGATCTACATGTGCTAACGATTATAAACTTTCGAAAACTCTCAAGAGAAGAAGTAGTTTCTATAACAACCAATTCATGTTATAAGATGGTTTCAGCTCTTTATCAAGTTTATGAACAAATCATTACAAAATGAATTGATATAATATGTCTAGTTGTGACAAACTCCAAACTCAAGATCCTCGTCACATTGATATCGGAAGGTTTTTCTTGTCATCGTTTGTCACTAAGAATTGTATTAAACATAATTTAAATGTCGTCCAACATTAATTGATCATGCGTTGCAGGAGGTCCTTTTAAGTCTTCAAGTCTTGAATATAGGCTGAAGTCATTATTATACTGGGCCTTCTTCTCGGCGAACTTAACCTTCATGAAGTAACGATTTGATGATTAACTTTGATAATAAAAAGGGTATGAGAAGTATTAAGCTCCTGCCATTCCGTTTCTTAGTTCTACGCCCTTGTGATCGTCGTCGGCTGATTGCTCTGCTGCGGCCTTATGCATTTCCGACATTGCGCAACCCATTTGTGCTTGTGATTTTCCTTTTCTCATTGTTCCTCGGTAAAGACCGGCTTCAAGGGTCTGTCCGTGTTCTTTTTCCCAATCTTCTACTGGAATGCTATATTTCTTCTGTATCCTATCCCTGTACCATTCAGGTATTACGTTAAATGCACAGAAAGGTATTATTCTAAGATCGGGTGTCAGATAGTGTATGTCGCATCTCTGCAGACGCTCTAAGTCTTCATTGTATTTATCTTGAAAATGCATCATTCCAAGGAAAAGAGACCTGCCATGCCACGAACCAACCGAGTCGAAGTTCCGTTTCAATAATATGCTGGAGAACATCTTGGCCAAGTCTAATCCACTAGGTTGTTTGCTCTTGTCAACAAATTGACCTATCTTTCTTAAAACTTCGAGCATTTTCCAATACCTATTAGAGCCTGACTTAATTTCGTCGACCTTATCCTCAAAGTACTCCAACAAACCCTTAATGTCAACGAAAGAAGTGAGAGGTACTAGCTTCCTGGTTTCGCTGTCTTCAAAGACATATGTTCCTGCTCCGCATGCAAAGTGTATGGACAATTCGTATTTAGGCTTCTTTGAAAAAGCTTCAATTACATTTGTCATGGGCATACATGATGGAACTGGGAACCAACCATCTGAAGGAATTTCGCCATTAGTCTGCTCTTCAATCCTTTCGATGCAATCGGGGATAGTTATTCTATATTTCTCCCTTTCTTTCTTTGACATTCTACCAGTTAATGATACTGGCTGGAAATTAACGGCGTGAACCACATCCATGTTCTTTTGAGCGTACCTAACAATGCCTCCAAGTTCATGGTCATTTATCGACTTTATCACGGTTGGAACAAAAACAACAGTCATTCCACACTTTCGTGCAGATTCTAGAGTATAAGGCACCTCCCAGTGATTCTTTGGATTAGTCCTAGGCGTCACTCCGTCAAAAGAAAGATACAGATTACTCACACCTGCCCCCCTGACCTGGCGCATTGTTTCAGGGGACAATGCCAATTTTATACCGTTAGTATTAAGTTGGACATGATCTACTCCTTCTTCCTTAATGATCTTAACTATCTCGGTAATATCGTCTCTAAGCATTGGCTCTCCCCCTGTCAGCTGTATAGAATTGCCAGCTATAGGTCGTTCAGCCTTTAAGGTCTTCATCATAGCTCTTACTTGCTCATGAGAGGGTTCGTAGAGATACGCTCCTTCCAACCCCTTCTTGACGTAAAAGAAACAATACCAGCACGTAAGGTCACATCTATTGGTGACAATCATATTAGCAAGTCCAGAGTGAGATAAGTGGTTGGTACAAAGCCCACAATTATTAGGACAGGCACACTTATCGACCATTACATTTGGAGCATGTGCCCCTTTTCCGTCCATCCAATAGGTGCTAAACTTTTGGTACATCTTGTAGGAGCCAAAGTAAAGTTCCTCGCACTCTCCATGAGACGGACAGGTTTTGGTCATGTATACCTTTCCTTCTCTTTCGAAAACCTCTGCATCCAATATCATGTTACAGTCTGGACAGATACTCTGTGTGTACCTAATCGTCTTCTTTACGGCAGTATTCTTACTTGAAAGATTTGCTATTTGAATTAATTCCATCTCTATCTAACCCTATCCTTGTTATAAGCGGGAATGCGCTCTAGATTATATATAAACATAACCTTACGATTCATAAGGTGATTTGGATATTTCGTCCCTCGAGGTGTTTATAATAAACTTTTTGTGTTTAGAGACGAGATATTGATCGTTTCTAATTTGCATGTCATGAGTGAACCTGTGAGGAATGAATAGATTATAATTATAGTATCCATTTCAAGGCTTTAATGATTATTAGCGACAAGTCAAGAAAAGCAATGGAAAATCTTGGCTTGACAGGCTATGAAATCAAAGTCTACCTTTCTATCTTGGAGGGCGGGCCCGGTATTGCGTCAGAAATAAGCAAAGTTTCAGGTGTTCCATATTCGAAAATATACGAGGTTATCAATACACTGGAGGATAAAGGCTGGCTCGAATCAAGTAGCTCTAGGCCACAGAAGTTTTTTCCCAAATCTCCACAGAGTGCTCTAGCAGCAATGAGAATTCGGATGGAAAACGAAATCAAAGATAACGAGAATTTGATCATGAGCGAATTGTTGCCCATTTACCAAAAGAGAGGGATAAAAGAACGACCGGAAATATGGGTTGTCAGAGGAATACATAATATAATTGGGAAAGTTAGCGAGATAATACTTGATTGTCAGGCTGAATTGCTAATTGCGCTTCCCGAAGTCGCCGAAAATATCGCCAAACCAGCCCAACCGATGTTACGATCTCTATACGAAAAGGGGGTTAATATTTCGGTACTTGCTTCAGGAAGGACAAGCTCAGATACACTTCGAGCAATATCAAGAATAGCTCAAGTCAGAGTCAAAGATCATATGTTTGGCGGTGGAGTAATAGGCGACAGTAGACAAGTGATGCTACTGCTTGGAGAAGGTGGTATTATGGATAGTAATGGTTTTGAACCCATTGCAATTTGGGCCGAGCATTCAGGATTAGCAGGTCTCGCGAAGGATTATTTTGAATATTTATGGGCTGATGCGGAAAACAGAGAGATACCCTAATAATCAATCGTGATGCTTTAATTGAAAAGTAGATTACTCCTAGCGATTCTCGGTTACTAACATTCAAGAATTACACAAGATTTATGTTTCCCAATCTATCGCTTTACGGTAATGTCTACGATGAAATATATTCAAATAGAACCACAAGGAGATATATGTTTATTACGTATTAATAGACCTGAGGCGCTAAACGCTATGAATACGGATGTCATAGCCGAATTATCAAGATCAATTGACATTGTTGGATTTGATGATTCAATTAAGGTTGTCATTATTACGGGCTCCGGCGAGAAATCGTTCTGTGCTGGCGCGGACATAGCTTACATGGTAAACATCGATCCAATGAAGGCTGAGAAGTACGCTGCTTCTGCGCAAGGCGTCCTCAATAAGATCGAGAAGCTTGACAAGCCTGTCATAGCAGCCGTCAATGGATTTGCATTGGGAGGAGGATGTGAACTTTCAATGGTTTGCGATATGAGAATAGCCTCAAGTAATGCAAAAATGGGCCAGCCTGAGGTTACCATCGGCATACCCCCAGGTTGGGGAGGAACTCAGCGTCTAGTAAAATTAGTGGGACCAGCAAAGGCTAAGGAATTAATCTTTACTGGAAAGATGATTTCAGCACAAGAGGCATATGAAATTGGCTTGGTTAACAAAGTAGTAAGCTTGGACGATCAAGACCAATTGCCTCCAGAAGTAGTAGATGACAAATCAGATCCCAAGAAAGAGAAGGAACGTGCAGCTGAAATAGCAAAAATTCTCAACAGAAAATTGATAAATGAGTGTATAGCCCTTGCCAAGGAAATTACAAAGAATAGCTTTACAGCTATTAAGGTAAGCAAGACGTTGATTAACAAGGCATTAGACACAGATTTAGATACAGGGTTACGATTAGAGATTTATGGATGGGCATTGTGTTTTGCTCATGAAGATAGACAGAAGATGATGTCTGCGTTCTTGAATAAAAGCAAGAAATGATAGTAGCTTAAAAATGTGGAATACATTTGCCATAAAATGCAACCTTAATTTTTCGCAAAATGTTGACTTTACTCTTTACTTACTATCCTTGCTCCTTGGCTTGGCGAGCACATTACTGTAGTGCAGGTCAAATCACACCGCCCGAAACCAGTTTTCATCGAATTTGCTATAATCTCCAGCTTATCCACCTCGGAAGCGATAGCGACCACTGATGGCCCAGCCCCACTGATGGTAACCGCCAACGCCCCTGCAGTTAGCGCATTAGCTCTAATGTTGTCAAAGCAAGGAATCAGGTGCTTACGAGCTGGTTCCACAATAACATCTTCTACGCCTCTTGCTATCATATTTACATCTTTTGAAAAAAAACCGGCTATCACAGTGGAAGCATTCGAAAGGTTATGAACTACATCTCCTAGTAAAACTTTATCCGGTAATGCTTTCCTTGCAAGTTCGGTTTTTTTTTCAGGGACTTTTAGATTAGGGATTGCAAAAACAAGATGCAAATTCCTTGGAGGTGTGATATGAATAAACTCGGGAGTTGATAAGAAAGGGCGGACCAATACGAAACCTCCCAATATTGAAGCAGCTACGTTGTCATAATGTATTGAGCCTGCACTCGCTCTTTCACCTTCTGCTGCAAATCGAACAAGATCTGGTTTTGGAATGCGGAGATTTAGGAGAGTATCGATTGCCACAACAGCGGCGGCCGCTGACGCCGCACTACTTCCCATCCCAAAACCTGCAGGGACGTTCTTTTTTATCGTAACGGAGAATGAATCCTCGACCTCGAAGTCTTTGAGAATCTTCTGTATGGCTAGTCCCGCTGAATTTCTACTCACTTCCACGGGGATAGATTCGTGATATTGTCCAATCACCTCAATGCGAATTTGTGCTGAAGATCCGTTTGTTCGAGCAAACCTTTGAGAGCTAATGTTACCATGATTAGGATTTTGAGTAATAAACCTCTTGATTGTCACATAATCATAGAATGCGTCGACTGCAAGACCAAATATGTCAAATCCAGGACCAAGATTAGCAGTAGATGAAGGTGCTGCCGCAGTAACCGAATGTGAGGTTACTTTACGTTCAATCATATCTACCATTGATATCTACCATGGTTAGTAGGCACTAGTTTTTTCCCTTACCTGTTAGCATTATTATTCCTATTGTTCTTTATTAGCGCCGCCTTTTGTGGACAATTTCAACGGGCCGCAAAAACCCTTACTAGGCCTTACTATCCTCCCCTTGGCTGACAATCCTCGCTATTGCTGCCACTAGGTTTATCATTCCGCTCATTGTAAGACCTGAAACTGCTATAAGATCTTGCAGAAAATCTCCTGTGGTCAGTATTCCTAGTAATTCCTTGCTTAATAGCGAATATTCGGCTTCTTTTTCTTCGTTTAGACTATCCTCAAGTTTTTTACTAGAAGAGGACCATTCAAGTATCTGTGGAAGCTTATCTATGATAAGGTCGCTCTTGCTCAATACGTTTATTTGTGATGTCTTCAGTCGGAGCATGACGGATGAGGCCAGGAGAGAGATAGAGACGTAATTTATTGCAGAGGAGACTAGCGTACCATCAAATACAAAAATATTCACCTTAGCGTCTGCAAAAAAATTTCCTACAAAGTATGGGCCGCTGGCTCTAAATGCAAATAATTCTATTTGTCCAGGTGTATCTATAACGACAACGTCAGGATTGTGCTCATTTACCTCATTTTGTATTTCTTCCATATGAGTAGATATAAGGTCGCTTGCAATTATTAGAGATCCGTTTGGGCCAAGACTATAATCCTCCATAATGGCTTTAATGTCAACATAATCTCTCACATCCACCTCCGGATCATATGGAAGACTTTCTGCACCAGGATCTAAGTTTAATGAAACTGCATACGAACCATTGTCGAAATACCACTGGAGTAGCCTCGAAGCAAGAAGGGACTTCCCAGCCCCAGCCGTTCCAGTGATAAAAATTGAGTCCATTAAAAATTACAAGCGATAATTATCTGCTCCATAGTATATTTGTGTGTACCAGGTAGTGTACCAGGTAGATTCAAAGCAAAGGTGCTAAAGATGACTTTTAGGATATATCTCTACTTATTTCTGGAACATCAGTTAGTAAGCAAATTAGGTAGAAATCAATCGGGGTTTTTATAGGGCCTCACCTTATCAGAGGGATGGAAATATTTTGAACTGGCGTTTGCTCGCGATCCCGGCAAGCATAGTGCCATTAATTCTTATGGTGCTCTTCACGCACATAACTGTTAATGACCTCTTTTCCGTAGGGATTTTTCCTTTCATTCTTTCCTGCGCTGCTGTACTCGGTAAAGTCCTATTACAAGCATATAGGTTCAAATATTATATTCGAAAATTTATCGGACATGATGCTAGCAGCTTTTCAAGAACGATTTCTGCTAGACTGGGTTCAGAATTTGTCTCACAAACGACCCCCGCCTACGTTGGCGGCGAAATAGTAAGGGTTGCTTGGTTAACAGGAAGAGGAGTTCCAGCAGGTAGAGCTGCTTGGATCACTACCATCGAAATAATTTCAGACGTCTTTGTAGGAACCATCTTAGGGATCATTTCTGGGGTGTTTGCAATTATTAGCGGAGGCTATCTTATTGGAACAATTATCGTATTACTGTCTATCCCCATCCTACTATTTTGGTTCTTGCTGATGTTCTTTTCTGCGAAGAGAAACCTCCAACTTCCCAAACTTATTGAAAAAGTTATGAAGAAAATTTTGAGAGGAGAGCGAGGGAGGAATTTGGTCACGTCAACGAACAAAGCAATTGCAGACTTGTGCCAAATGAGCAGAGAAAACTTTACCTTTTCTTCTCCTTCCGTTCTCAAAACATTCGCAATAGGAATAGCGATAACAGTCGTTGCTTTTGTTCTACAGGGAGTCTCATTTATGGTTTTGGTGAATGCCGTAGGGAATGGTATGCCTCCAATTAGCATTTTTGATTCTCTCATGGCCACATCCGCCTCTACAGTATTGGCCACTCTGCCTATAACATTGGGAGGATCTGGCTTAGCGGAATTAGGGATTTGGGCCTATCTTGCAAATTTGAATACTATGCCGTCATTACAGGATATCACAACCGACTCGAACTTATCAGTGATAGTGGTTTGGAGAATTGCATCGTATCATGTTCCCCTAGTCATCATGTGGATTGCATTGATGAAGCTCACAATAAACAAGGACACAGTACCAGTAAGGAAGATGAATTCTAGAAGTGACCTCTCTGGTTCAAACGAAGTCGCCGATTACTCTGAGAGCGAAGATTCGGCGTTAAGCTTAGGCAAGCCTAGTGACAGTAAAGGAAAACAATCACCTTTAGGAGATGAATAGCGAAGAATTAAACCAATTGAGCCTTACTACAGCAATTCTAGACTTGCTGGCAAAATGAGTTTACATTCACCATTGTTTGCAGTGTGGCTTGGACTGAGCGAGCTGATTAGATAGATGGTTCCTTAAACCTAATCTGCGCCCTCCTCATCGGCATCTGCTGAGCCTTCGCTATTACCAGCTGACACATCAGATTCTACGTCCAACATCTGCAAATTCTCTAGCTCAAACCGATACAGGCTATCCATATCTAAAGCGTATTTACTCTTGAGTAAATCAGTTAATTTTGAACTTAGCTTGCCCTTGTACATTTTAATCTTGAATTCATAAACAAAACCTTTCATAAATTCGGATATTTTCATTGCAGTCGGGACTTCCAACCCTTCCACTATGGTACGCCCGTCGGGTAGTGACTCATATACCTGTATATCAACTTTAAAATCCTTCTCATTTATATCAAGAATATAACCTGTTCTAGATACAGTTTGAGGGTCTTCGAAGTTCACGGACTTTATTTCCTCTTCTGCCCACTTGGGGAGTGCTTCTGGTTCATCTTGGGACGCACGCGCTGCTCTTGTGCTTCTAGCCAACTTGATTACACTATCGCAATAATCCTAGATAAAAAGCATTGTACTCAAACTCCTACCAATTCGGTTTAGTTAGAATAACGAAGTGCAATTAATACAATCTAGAATTCGTCAAACTAAGCGGCTAGGAATAATACCAGAGTTAATTTCCAACGATCCTCAGTATGAACGTTCTCAGTTTATAGGTCCCTAGGAAATACGATTGATATTACATTGTCTGTTATTCTTATATCAGCCCTTCTTTGAAGTATATCATTTGATAGCTCCGAAACCAGAGTTTGGACGTACAGAGACCATTTGTAGCCTAAATCATGTTGAATGTTAAAATGATAAGATCCATTTCTAAGGTTAATATTATGCTGCATCCAAGATACAGTAAGCCACGTTCTTAAAATTTCAACGAAATCATCTACATCATGACTTTCATTCATAAAAGTCAGTATGTTTTTGAAATTTTCCTTTTCAATCTTCTGTGCTAAATTAATGATTTGGTCATTGGTTAGCTGATTAATGACCTCCTTAAGGAAAGGCTTAGTCATCGGAAGTAAGCCCATCTTGCGCTCATACCTTTCCCATTGTACGTGGTTTGAAAAGATCCGTGTGACAAAAGCATTAAGATTTATCTTTTCCAGTTCCGCATCTTTTCGAAGCTCTTCTAACAAGGGAGAAGGCAATCTAAAGGTAATGGTTTCAGTGGAACGAGCTCTTTTTGCTAATTTATCTTCAACTGAGGAGGTGAAACCTATTTCTCCGTTTCTTCCAATATCTCTCTTTCTGTACCTGCCATGGCTACTCAAAGGATATCAACTTCGATAGGAATGTAACATTAAAAAGATTGTTGTTTTAATGGGGTATTTGCCAATACAGGTGATTTATTACCTGCGCTAACCCGCGATAATATAGTTTATTCGTTAGATTTCATAGATACAAGAAACGTATGTCATAATGTTATATTGTGTTATTATAGAATATATTGTGCGCATTTAATTCTAGTAATTGTATAAACTAAAAACGAATATAACTTGATGGTTGATTAGTTAAATACGATACATTCACTACTAGTATTCGCAACGAACTTGAAACAAGATGATTTGAAGAAGATTTGGCTCTGCTCTGAATGTGGTATATGTTTCATTTTTAGCTCTGATGTCGATGATCATAAAAAGCTGGTTGGTCATTCGAAGTATGTAAAATATGATATCCCCTGGACAGAAGCAGGAGCGTTCGCAACCCTTTCGCCTTCATCATGAATAGTTAACTGCCCCTACCACCTTTTGTCCGACGGTCATGAAGCTCAGAAGAGCGGAGCTGGCATGCTCGCAATAAAGCCGATGTTATTATAAATAGCTATATCATTCCAATGAATGCCGGAAGAAAGTTAGGGCTGGTAGTTCAGTGGTAGCAATGTTCGATTCGCAATCGAAAGGTCGCGGGTTCAACTCCCGCCCAGTCCATCACGTCTTGGTGAGGGTTAATGATAACATTTTAAGCACGATTTCCGTTATTTGCTAACAAAGAAGGGCCTTTCTGTTATTCAAAAACTCGGGATTTGGTAGCAGATTTGGTAGCAATTCGATGCTACCATGCAATTACGTTTGAAGGTATTGTTAGCAAAAGTGATTTTTTGCTACCACGCCCAGAACTCTTGCTAGCAACACTATGGAAACCGGTGTAGAAAGCCTTACACTTATTAACAACCTTGTCTATGTAACAGTTGTGGTTCTACAAGGGATCCAAGAAAAACCGGTATCAGATCATAATAATTACAAAAAATACGGATGGAAAAACGTGGCTATTAAGGTAAAGGAAACTGATCTCATATCTCTCAATAGACAACTTCAAAGGCTCGGCTATGAAACACTGGGAGATCTTGCCAAAGATCTCATGGCAGGCAAGATAACAAGGTTAACTGAGGAGAAACAGATTGATGTTATGAAGACGAACTTACAAGCGGCTGGCCAGAGTACTGTCCAATCAGGCAACTATTACGATTTCTACCGGAATGTTGACGTAGATGATTTGCTTAAGGAATATATGAAAAGATATCATTCAAAAACCTCACGCAGTTTCGTTAGCTATTTCAGAAGATATTCCGACATATTCTTTGGAGCCTCTCCTGATACGGAATTATTCAAGTTAAAACCACACAAACGTTCATGGATTCTGCAATCAATGAAGCGGATTGGGGACTATTATTTCTGGAAGTATAATACAAAAGAGGTCCAAGATCTTGTCAAGAGAATAATTGAAAGGTTTAATCTAAACAAGGATTTGGATATGAAGGATCGTATTTACCTTGTAAATCCTGGTTTCCTACAATTAAAGATAAAAGCATTAACAGAAATTCCGGGTGATATTGGCTTTACGGTTAGAATGGGAATGCTTACCGGCTTAAGAGAAGAAGAACTCTATTACATACACGATAAGGAAATTTGTACAAATGAGCTTGGATGTAAGTGCAAGAACCTACATCAGATAAAGATGGAAAATGGCCTCACGATCGTTGGAATAAACTGGATGAGAGGAAACAAGAAAGTATTTGTTACAATATTGCCTACGACAATGTGGAAGTCGTTCAGAAATCTGCCAAAATTCGATAGGCATGATATCATGGCTGCTCACAGCATAGTGAAAAGAGATGCACAAATCTTGTACGTCGGGCTCAGAAAGATTCACTACAATGTTATGCGA
>OBLS010000023.1_pt1 | contig 41423 bp, 41 predicted proteins | sample 1519901 | NCBI WGS metagenome assembly OBLS01 (sample SAMEA3113585, study PRJEB22503) | soil metagenome | reverse complement strand
GGAATTCCAATGCTTTGTTCACTTCAAAGAAGTGAGTATGTGACCCTATTTGACACGGCCTATCACCTGTATTCTTTACCTTTATCTTAACCGTCTTTCTACCTTCGTTACAGATTACAGGCTCTGAACTCAGAACATACTCTCCAGCGATCATTGGACTAGAAGCCTCCTTTTTTCTGGGCTGTTTTTTTTAGAGATTACTTTTGACTTTACTTTCTTAACCATTCGTATCATACTCCATCTAACTACTGAACTGGCTCGTGGACGGTAACCAGTTTAGTTCCGTCGGGAAAAGTGCATTCTACTTGTACCGTATGTATCATATCTTGGACCCCTGACATCACGTCTGCCTTTTTTAATACAGTTCTAGCAGACTTCATCAAGTCGGCAACACTCTTTCCATCCCTTGCCCCTTCAACAACATGATCCGCGATATATGCCACGGTCTCAGGATAATTCAATTTCACGCCCCTCTCCTTCCTTGCTTTTGCGATCTGGGCGGCTGTCCAGATCATCATTTTGTCCACCTCTCTAGGTGCTAACATCATATTTCCAAATACCTCATCTACTAGTAGATGCCTGAATTATTTAAGTCTAAAAAGAAATCAGTCATCTTGGGCGCGTGCGAAGACAGTCGACGTCGGCTAAATAAAATAGTAGGACAAATTTCTCTCTGCTTCCTGAGGAAAGTGGCAACCGTCCTATATGGCCTTGATTGGTACTGGAATTAGGGCATTTATCCAGTAATATACCTTGTCAAATTGGCCATCCTTACGCGCAGGTAATTTAAACTGAATGATTCTCCCCTTTGACTTTATCGTAAGAAAATTTGCCTGTACTACAGAGCCCATCATATTATGAACAGTCGTCTCGGCCCCTCTTCGAAATATCATCTCTTCAATCTCATCGTACCATAAAGAGAGGTTACTAGGATTGCTTGCTAATATAACATCCGGGTCAAAAGAAGCCGACCTTTTATTTATCTCGGAGTCCTTTATATTTGGGGAAAGGACTAGGTAGGGATACGGAGCCATCCCTGCGATATAGCCAACATCTGCGAACTTCCTGAAGAAATTCTTTTTGCTGACAATTAATCTATCAGTTGTAAAATCAAGAAAGAAGTTATTACCCCATCCGCCTTTGGTTTCGGAGCTTAATCTAAGAATCAATTCTTCCATTTTACGCTTCTTGCACCATTCAATGAACAACAGAATCTTTTCTGCGTCTGAGAGACGCTTCAATCTCCCCTTTGTTTCCTTAAGGAAGCTTCGAAACTGCTCAGAATTCAATTAATACCAAACACCTCTCGGAGAGGAGACACACGGTTATAGTCAATAATGGTTGATACTGCCATACACTTCAATACTTCCATTCTGAGGCTTAGGGTCCCTCCGGGTTAGGGACGGGACCAGCCTATTCCAGCCGGTATGTTCTCAAAGCCAGCTACTCCTAGAAGGAATACCCACGCGGTGAACACAAATGGACCTGTAAGTGCCGGAAATCCCCACATACCAAAAAACCGCTGAAGGGCAGGCATAACGAAGAGCGAACAGGCCACAGTTGCAAATACAGCAAGGAGGAAGGATTGCACTGTCAATGGTAAGAAGGCTGTTAATGCTATCATTACTAATACCTGATTGAATCCATGTAGACCAAGACGAATCTCAGCAGTTGGTATTTTAGTGAGTATCGCTAGAGCCGCCCCGATTGCCGAACCAATAAGTGCCATAGCTCCCCCCAGAAAGAGTGGGGACAAGGGATCCCACCCAGCAGTGAATCCGTTTGTATACCAAGGACGATCCTGGTTCATAGCTGTCCCGTCAATACTTGCTATTGGCGCAATCTCAAAGGCCAATGTAAGGCCCACCACCCAAAAGACTCCGGTTTTCCAGTTATCGACGAACGTAACCTGAGCTACGCCCTTTAAAGTAGCAATCATGAATTCCTTACCCGTCCATTTGAAGTCGTCTTTTGTATTGGGATTCGCACTGTTGGGTAACAATTTTTCGGCGGGTGGAAGGTCGCCAAAATTCACAAACGGAGCGGCTCCAGGCCATATATCACGGCCATATCGTCTCGAGGCATACATCATCGCCCAAGTGGTAAAGATGAATGAAGATGTGAAGCCTGGAATCGCCCATGAATTAGCTACTCCATCAAGAATGAACATATCTCCCATCAAATGTGCGAAAGCCATCCAGGTCACGGTGGTAACCGCCGCTCCAAAAACAGAAAGCCAGAAAGTTGCTTTATTAGTCTTTGTAAATGGCCCCGACCAAAATGCCATACCAGTAAGTATAGAGTTATACCCAAAAAGCCCAAAGGTGACTAGACCATAGTCAGCTCCAAGCAGTATTGCCATTCCTGCTCCCACCAAGCCGGAGATAACCATCATTGCCCCTGCATAGCGTGAGGCAAGAATTACACCAGCTAAAATTAGTATACCATTAATAGGTGAGCTGAAGAGTGGAACTTCGCTGATACCGTTAAACAGTGTATAGAAGAAATCAAGCGCTGGATTTTCGGTTGAGTAGTTAGCTGGTCCTGCGATCTGAAGTGTTACTACTGTAAATAATAATGCCGTTAGGCCGTCCATCGAATTAATTTGTAATTGCAGATCTATTTATGTATTTATTGATGGTGTTACTAAGGAGAGCTATGGTATGGTTAATTCGATCTATGATATTCCAAGTTATATTATTGCATTGATTCAGTTGGAATAATCTACAAGTACATCTTAATTAGTTCCCTGCTCCTGCCTCAAAGAATACTTGGGGTACAACATCCTCACTTGTCCACACTTGGGGTCCAACGTTTCATCTCTTGTTCTCACACCAAACAGCTTTTTCAATTTTGTGTGTATATAGATCTAGTTGATTTAATTAATCAATCTGGGATTATGCATAGAAATACGACATAAACCCTCATAAAGTGATGATATCTAGCATTAACTTAACATGAAGATACTAGTTTTTGTTCCTTCCAACCGGATATTAGTACCTACTCATCTACTCAATCCTAGAAGTATTCAGAAACAGCTTAAAATAAGACGTTCTTGCATAAGCTGAGGCGCATTAACATAGAACTGATGGTCAGCATATTTTTTAGTGAGAGATACCTAACTAAAAGAAAGAGAAATGTCTGGGATCATGACTAAAGATGAATTGCACAAATTTTCTACAAAATTTCTATGCCAACTATTCAAAAAAACTGGGGGTAATCTTGACATGAGTGTAGGATCCGCGGAACTCGTTTTTGAATCAGTAACCGTTGGCGCATATGAAAGACCATCACTTGCAGCTAGTATAGGCAATCATATTTCACACCATCTCTTGTCTCAAGGGCTTATTCGAAAGGGATATCTTGCCGATGAGGTTCGCCTTACAAGGGAAGGTTTGCAGAAATGTATTGAGACCTGTCGTGACCTCTATTAATACAATATATCACCTTCACTTAAGGATGTTAATAGAATCGTTTACCACGAATAGTATCTTTTGTGTGATAAAATTCCTAAGTGCCCGAATCTAAGTAATAACAACTGATTCATTAGCAAATAGATAATTTGCCGACATCGACTTACATGAACGTATGGGACAATAAGCGCTTCTGTTTCAGTTCATGGATCACTTTATTTTATCAAAATAACTGGCCTGGATGTGATTTGGAGAACCTTTCCTGTAACGTGACCCACGTGGTTCTGAGAGCGTCCCAATCCTTGTCTTCCCGTAAGGATCAAATCCATCTCGAGTTTCTCAGCAATTTCAGCGATCTTGGTAGCCGGATCCCCCAACTTCACTATCCTTTCGTAGTAAGCTCTTTGTGGAGATGTCGTGAGACTTTTCAGTATTCTCCTCCCTTCCTGCTGCATTTGAGATACCATAGTTGAGTCTAATAATCCATCTTCCTCATCAGGCCATTCCATGATGTGAACCAAGTATATTCTGGCCATCGGCACATACTTGAATAAGGATTCGGCATAGCTCAACGCACGCAACGATGCAAATGACCCACCCATTGCAACCAAGACTCGGGTTACTTCAACACCTTTGTCACCTTCCTCAATGGGATAGACTCTAGCCCGTGCTCGCATCCGAACTAGTTTCGCTTCAGAGCCCTTATGCAAAATTAATGTATCGCTTATTCCTTTCAGAACCTGCAAGATACCAGCTCTTGATTCTATCAATGGCAATAAGATGATGATGCATGCAGCTATACCTGCCCATGTTACTGCTAACCAGACCCAAATTGTGTAGGTCTGGAGTGAAAATACATATCCTGAAAAATAAAGAGGCAGAGGCCAGACAATTACAAGGACAATGGATAGAGCTACTGCATATCTCCGGACAAATCTTCCATATCGCACCAGCAGACTATCATCCGTATCCTTTTCTATGATTGATCGTATCTTTTCATCTACAACTAGAATCCTCTGTTTCATTACTTCGAAATTGAAGTGCGCAGGTTTTGCGAGACTACCAATCACAGCTATCCCCGCCCCTACCGAGATCGAGGTAATGTTACCAACTAGCAAAGGAATCGTGTCACCAGTAGTATCGACGGATAATTGACCATACAGAAACCATGTAGTAGTCAGCCAAGAAAGGATCCCCGCTATCAGGCCTCCGACCGATCCAAGTGTGACAGACATTCCGTTCGTTTTCTTCCATGAAACAGTTAGGGCAATAGGCACAACTGCTGGGCCTATCAAGATTCCCATGGCCAGGTATACGTACTGCAGGCTCGCGCCCAATTGTAACAAAACCGAGGAGAGCATGCCCATCCCAATACCGAAGCCAACGATAGTAATTCTAGATACTTTTATCAGTTCTCTTCCTGTGGCCCATGGCTTGACATAAGTCCGGTATATGTCATAAGTAACTAAGGACGAAACAGAGACCAATTCCGCCGAACCAGCTGCTGTCACCGCAGTGAAGAGCACAGTAAGGAGTAATATCGCCCCTGTATCTCCAAGTATGAATGAGGCGGCTGTGGGAGCCACAAGTCCACTTTGAATCTGTTCTGGCGACAAGTAGAGATTGGTTGCAATGGCTGCCAATCCGAGTGTTGTAGCGAGAGTAAATGGAATAGCGAACCAAGCTAGACCGCCCATTATGAATCCCTTTACTGCTGATCTAGGCCTGGCTGCAATAGCCTTCTGCCAATAGGCTTGATCGACGAAAACCGTCCCAAAATTTCCAACTATATTGATAATACCGAACATCAAAGCCCCAGTGGATGCCATTGTGAGATAAGCGCCTGCCGAATTACCTGCAACAGGTCTTAGATAAGCGGCTTCCGAAAGCTTTTCGTACATGCCCTCTATACCACCCAATTCCGGATTAAGGAAGTAAATGGAGGTCACGAATACAAGTACTACCGCAAAGATGAAGACTGCATTGAGATACTCAGCGAAAAAAGTTGCCTTCAACCCTCCGAAAAACGTATACATGATAACCCCGACAGGTATTAGAAATGAAGCAAGATAGATGTTAACTCCTGTCAACGAGTGAATTACGGCAGCGCCTCCGAGCACAAGCATGGCCGTTACAATTGTATTAGTCAGCAACGCGAAGGAAAGGAATATTCGGTGTGCTTTGTCCCCGAACCTTGCATTAATAATCTCTGGGAAGGTATGAGAAGACGGCGCTTTTCTTTTAAGTTCTATCACTAAAATTCCAAAAAGAACTATTTGAATACTAGCGCCTGCCGCATACCAGAATGGACCGCTTATCCCATACTGATACGCCACTGTAGAGGATTGAAGAAGAGTTGCCGCCCAAGTCCAAGAAGAGACCAATGATGCGGCTATAAGACCTGCTTTAACGTTCCTGCCGGCAGTATAGAACCACTCGAAGGTCTTTTTCGTACCAAGCCATTTGTACTCCGCCCTCACCAAGAGGGTCACTACCACAGCCATCACTAGTCCTACTCCGAGAAGAATAAGATATCCTATACTCTCAGAGAGGATCGAGACCAAGGACTATATCGATTTCATAGTAGTATATAAATGAATGTACATATGGCGAGAAAAGAATTTAGAAATAGTCAACTATTACACGAGTTTATACTGAGGGAATCAAAGTGAGCATGCCAAAGTATTGGAGATGGATTCAGATATTCACATTGCAAAAAGCTGCAGCCATTGGGAGGGAGAGATACACATCGTCAGGACCGCACACCATAAATCTAAATCAGAGGTCGCCTTTTCTACGAGGATAGAAAAGTCCAGACTGAGATTATTGGTAGGATTACGATCCATCTATGGCGTGGATAAGTTTAATGTCCCCATATTAAGGAATATATTTAATAACGGTTTTAGCGTTAGTTGCGGATACAAATTTTGTTGATAGACAACATCGATGAGCTGATACTGTCGGCTTTAAGTAAAGACTCAAAACAAGACATAAGAGAAATTTGGGACTTCCTTCGTGAACATGGATTTCACATGAGTGAGGATGAAATAGAAGCTAGAATCAGACGATTAGAAGATGATGACGTTATAACAGGTTACACCATTTCGGTAAACACGAAGAAAATTCGTCGGCGAATTATTCGTGTTGCTCTGGTTAAGTTTAAATTTTCCCAGCACCTAGCGAGTAGGATCGAAGGCCTTAAGAAGTATTCGGCAGACGCACCTTTTGTACTTTTTTCCGGACGTACACGGGGTGGATATGACTGGATCTGCGTATTATCCTTTCTTAGTGAAGAAATGGCCGACGAAGAGAGCGATATTTTCCGTAATCTCTTTGGGGATATCATTCAGTCTTACGAAGTCTATGATTTCATTCCGATGAGGGAACCGTCATATCATTCCCTCACACATACTTTGGAAGAATACAAAGGATTTCTAGACGAATGGATACCACCATTTCTAGGGCGCTAATATCTATCCGCTGACCAAGTCTGAGTAATATTTATCGCTTCGGAACAGTCTTTTTCGAATTGGAGTTCCTGTATTTGATTGTTTCATCAATTAGAGAATGGATCCTAAGCCTTAATCCCATAAGAAAGTTTATGATATCGCCTCTTCGCGATGGTTCTACAGTGGTATGCACCTCATCAATCAAGCTATCCAGCCTTGCTAATGTGACGCGAAGAGTCAAGGATGTCTTTTTCGTTATTTTTAAGATACGCGTTGATCCAGCTGTTAATCTGATCTCTGTTTCATCTCCTCTCTCAGAATCAGGTTCCAGGAATAAATTAGTGTTCATAAGCGCTTTCATTTTCCTGATTTGCCTTACCGTCAGGCCTTGAGTGCCGATTTGTTGGATTAGCTTGTTCTGTTTTTCAGAGGAGATATTGGTCAACTCCATCGCCGAACTAACGTTTAAGCGATTGCTGGCAATGTGTAATTTGATTTCTTCAGGAAGTTTTAGGAGCTGGATCCTGTGGGATACATATTCTTCACTCTTGCCTATCTTAGATGCTAATTCTGTTACGCCCCCCCACCCAAAATCTACGACATATCTTCTAAACGCTTCCGCTTCTTCCACGGGATCCATGGATTTCCGCTGCATATTTTCTGTCAATTGTATTTCAAAAGCCTCTTTATCCGTCAGGTCTCGGATCTTGCAGGGGATGAATCGCCACCGCAATGACCTGCATGCTTGGAATCTCCTATGACCAGCAACTATTTCGAAACCTTGTTCGAATGGACGAATAAGAATTGGTTGAAGAAGGCCATGGTGCTTTATACTGGAGATTAAGCAATTATCTTCATCTGATGTTCTTTGGAATCTGTCTCGTACAGCATACTGAGACACTCTTATCATTTTCGTTTCAATTTGTTCGACAATACTTGTGTCGAAAAATTCCATACAAAAGGGTGGAAGTTTTAGTACTTATGGTTTACTGAGATTTCGCTTGTTGAATCTTTTAAAATATATCTCGTTTAATTCAAAATTGATACACCATGTTGAATGATTATAGAAGTGTGTGTTAAACAGTATCCTTGATCATTTTCAAAATATCAAATTTAGATGCTATACATAAGTAATTAATAGGAATTAGAAATAAAGAATAGATGAATAAATCTGTTCTCTGTCTTCAAAATATAGCATGTGAGACTCTAGGCACATTTGAGTGGTTATTTCTAAACGATGGATTCGATATTGAAAAAGTCAACACTAGGATACACAGAATCCCAAAAGATCCAACTCAATACAGTGCAATAGTTATTCTAGGTGGTCCTATGTCAGTTTATGAAAACGCCGACTTTGTAAGGGACCAGGTCAATCTCGCAAAAATAGCCAGCAAGAAGAAGACACCAGTACTAGGCATATGCTTGGGGTCACAAATTATCGCGCGATCCTCTGGGGGAACAGTCTTTAAAGGCCCAAGAAAGGAAATTGGATGGCACAAGATTATGATCGAAAATGCTGGAACCGAGGATTTATTCTCTGGGTTTCACAATTCTAGACCGACTGTTTTTCAGTGGCACGGAGATACTTACTCTCTCCCTAATGCGGCAACAATTTTGGCTCGTTCTGATGATTATCCACAGGCATTTGCTGTAGGTTCTCTAATTGGTATTCAATTTCATTTGGAAGTAACAGAAGATATGATACAGTCTTGGGTAAGAAACTACAGGTCTGAAGTAGTTTATGAGAAAATTGATGTGCGAAAAATGGAGAAGGAATCCGCAATCTATATCAGTAAATTGAAAAAGTACTGCGTTCTATTCTATTCAAATTTCTGTACCTCATTTTCCCTGTAGTTTTGATATCAGAAACGTCTGTAATTTCTACATAGACACAGAAGCCTTCCTCTACACAATTACAGACAAGCTAAGGAGTGAGGTGATACTCATTCATGGTCTCTCGTGTAGCGCAGCGTAAATAAAGGGTAATAAGGTGGTGGCCTCACCATGAATCGTTACACGGGACGCTTTAGCTGTTATCTTTCCCCAGGATATGGCTTCTTCAACGAGGGCTCCACTTAGACTCCCGTCCCATTCTGGACTGGTAGTCAAATACACAGCGTAATCCAATCCTCCTTTGAATTGATTCCACCAAAGAGTATGATGTTTCGAAATGCCCCCTCCGATCATGAATGCCCCGGTTCGCTTAGCATCATAAACAATGTTCGAAATAACGGTCTGATCTTTGAGAAGATCAAGGCCAAAATCGCGATGTTCCTGATGAAACAACCAGAACTGGCTTCCTACGGCTCCATCGACAATTCCAGGGACGATTACAGGTATCTGGTTCTTATTGGCCCAATACAGAAACGATGAATCATTTAACTTGCTACCGATGAAATCCAGGATTTCGGAGGGCGCAATAAATCTCTTGTTATGGTCGAAGTACAACTCGTCTAGACAAGATCTGACTTTCTCTTCAATTACAGTTCCATAATTTGCAAAAGGTATTAGCACATTGCCTAACCTATGGATACCTTCCTTCAAGAGATCAGAGTCGTTTAACCTGAAATCTCCAGCATAATAATTAGCTGATGTTCGTGCGATATCATGGTCCAATGCACCACAGGTAGTTACGATGCAATCAAATGCATGTTCTTTTGTCAACTCACGAATTATTCCTCTGGTACCAGTGGATAGAATTGAACCCACAAAGGAGAGAAATTTTGCGCAATTTCCGTCATCGTTCATTGTTTTCAGTATTTCTATGCCATTGGCGAGATTAACTGCCTCGAAACCTCCCGAATTCTTCATTTTATTGATCAATATCGACGCGTCTGAATAGTTAAACGAGCCGTAGTCATGAATGGGTCTCCCCAGCAAGCCATTTGAAGATCTTTTTCGGGATATTTTTCGGGTCTTGCCACCAATTGGGTTTGGTCGAGAACCAGTTCTTATCTTAGGACGATTCATCTTTCATGAGCTCCCCACGATTCTCATTGTTTAAGACGTGTAAAATACCTTTCATGAATTCAACTTTATTGAAATTAATTACTTCGAGAACAAATTTCAAGCCTGCACATCCAGAGACTCTTCATAATCAAGAACGGCAATAAGATGCTTAAAGTCTTGATATGATGGACTAGACTATTCTCGTTTGGTCATAAGAGGACGTAAATTCAGAGTCTGCTTTCTAGTCTTTTCGTGTCTGGCCTGCAGTAGAAGGCTCTATAACACGAAGTTCATTTAGGACCTTTGCAACACCCTCTATCTTCCAAATTTCTTCACCAATCTGGCGCTTTTGTTCATAAGTTTGTACTGATCCTGTGATGGATACTATCTGGTCTACAACATTGATAGCGACTCTACTGGTATCAATTTGAGGTATGCTTTTTAACTTAGATAGTACTAGCCTACCTAGCTCCTCGTCAGTTTTTCTCCCTGGAAGCTCTTCCTTGGAACTAAAAGGGAAGCTGCTAACCCAATAATAATTCTCTTTGGCATGAGAATGCTCATTGTCGTCACTGATATTTGAGCCATGCATGTTCTCAACAGTACTCTCGATATTTTTAAGCATTGCCGAAGCTGCATCACATGATGAGAAATTTGTACTTGGTAATTCTTGTCTCCAGCGCATACATTTTAAAGTGATTATTATGACACCATAAGGGAGTGAGCAAATTTCACAACTTTTCTGGGCGTAAAATAGACCCTCCCCCCATTTCAAGCGATATGGACGTTCGCGAATTAGTAGAATATTTTGGAGCAACGGGTTTCAATGCTCGTCGACTTTACGAGGCGTTACAGATCACTAAGCGGATGATCGATAGCGGGGCGTGTATTTGCTTGACATTGGCAGGTGCCCTCGCTCCAATTGGATTGGGGAAAGCGATTTCGGTCTTGATAGAGCATGGGTTTATAGACTGGATTGTTTCTACGGGTGCTAATGTTTATCATGATCTTCACTTTGCTTACGATCTACCCGTAAGACAAGGCTATTACGACGTGGATGACAATATTCTATATTCGAAAAAGATTGTGCGAATTTATGACGTATATATCAAGGAGACCGGAACGCTGCAGAAACAAGACGAGATTATTAAAGCCGCAATAGAAACTAATAGGCGAAATCTGCCCAAGAATTTTTCAACGGCCGACTTGTGCAATGTTTTAGGGATGTCAGCAAGAAAGAACTCAGCACATCCTGAAAAATCATTCACGGTGAGTGCATACGAAAATGACGTTCCGATATACTTACCTGCTATCGCTGATTCATCGATTGGACTAGACATGCTCCCACTACTCCTTGAAGATAAACCAATTAACCCGAGCGTGATATTAGATGTCGCTGAATCAGCGGCTATACTCTGGAAGAATAAGATATGTGGAGGAATTGAATTAGGAGGAGGTGTTCCTAAGAACTTCTTCCAACAAACCGGTCCAGCATTATTCCAAATTCTTAAGCTGAAAGAGGGGGGACAGGATTATCTTGTACAATTCACTGATGCTCGTCCTGACACTGGAGGTCTATCTGGAGCTACTCTACAGGAGGGCAAAAGCTGGGGGAAAATCAAGTCTGCACATGAGGGAAATGTGATAGTTTACGGCGATTCATCAGTCTATTTTCCAATCTTGGCAGCATTTATAATGACAGAATGTAGGCCTCGTGAGCGAAAGAAGATATACAAAATGAAAAACGCATGGGTAAAGGAGATGAAGCTAGCATATCTTCAAAGCAGCAAATATAAGCGAATTAGAGCCCCAATAAACAACGTGAAATGATCCCGTATCAAGATATACCTTTCATTTAATGCTCATCAGGGTGTAGGGTGCATTATGAATAATAGCAAGAAAAATCTGAAATTAGAAGTGAGAGAAATTGAATTAGGCGATCTGAAAAATGGATATTTCTCTACGCTAAAGAATTTGTCTGAATTGGGATTCATACAAGGAGATCTCGTGAAAGCAGAACAGATATTAAATAATATTCGTGCAAATCCCCTTCACAAAATATTTGTTGCAATAGACAAAGAGACCTCTGAGGTGATAGGAGCGACCACACTTCTAATCGAGCAAAAGTTTATTCATAATGGGGGAAAAGCGGGTCACATCGAGGACGTGGTAACACGCAAAGGATTTGAAGGCCTTGGTGTAGGGACAGCACTTATGGATCACGCTTTGCGTTTCGCAAAGACAGTTGGTTGCTACAAGATCGTGTTAGATTGTTCTGAGGCTAACATCAGTTTTTATCAGAAAATAGGTTTTAGGTTACATGAAATGTGCATGAGATACGACCTGCATTAATTTCTAATTTATTAATTCTCTTCCGCTATGGTTGAAGCTTCGCTTTTTCTAACAGTTCCTGCCCCCGCTCCCTTACATCGACAATTGCATGGCAATTACTAAAAGCATCCTACTTTTGTTCCCCAATTAACTTGTCTATCAGGAGTTTCAATTGATAGATATCCCTGCTACCGATAAGGTCGATAATTTCTATATTATTCCTAAAATACAATATCTCTTCTTTGGTCGATCTTAGTGTGGGATTATTCCCTCTTGCACCTATTATATGCCCGTCGTTTCTTGTTCCAAAATTGTGGAGCGAAATCAGAGCCTGTCCAGGTAAATGTCCCTTGACATCTTTTCCGCATAAAATCAAATACTTCAACTGAGGGTAATTGTAAATAGTCTCTAGAATGTTATCAATACCTCGGTTTTCGGAGAGAAGCCTTCCGACAAGAAAGATCTTGTGCATAATATCCTTACACGAGATAATTTCCCTAAGCAGACACAAGTCAGAGAGTGTGCAGATAGCGAGCGTTTTGCCGTTTCCCATCTCGTATGATAATCGTATTGGAAGAACGATTTCGCATATTTTGCCCGCAATCGTTTGTAAGATATACTTTGTTTTTCTTCGAGTCATTTATCTGTAATAACTTCAAATTATTTTTCTATATTAGTTTACAACCTGGTGACTGGCCAATAAAGGTAAAAGTCCGGCGTGGCAATCAACCATTTACCAGATTTGACATTGTCACCAAATATATAGCAATCCCAGGGAGTACGGATAACAAACTGCTATGACCGAAAAAGAAGTAAAAGAAGATGGAATAGTTGTGATCTTTACTGGCAAGGGGAAGGGAAAGACAAGTGCGGCGTTAGGGATCGTCTTGCGATCAGTTGGACATGGTCAAAGGGTAGCGATGATTCAATTTATCAAGGGAGAATGGTATTATGGGGAACTAACTAGTTCAAAAAGGCTGGAACCGGAATTTGATATGGTGGTATCAGGTAGGGGATTTGTTGGAATCATCGATGATGATCTTCCCTTGGAAGAGCATCAAGCAGCTGCAAAGCTAGCCGTAGATATCGCAAAGAAGAAAGTCAGCTCTGGCGATTATGATTTGGTGATTCTAGATGAGATTAACTATGCTTTGAAGTTAAAGCTCATCGTTATCGAAGACGCCCTTGATCTTTTGAAATGCAGGGCGAGGCGGACTTCAGTAATCCTAACAGGAAATTATGCACCAACCAGACTAATAGAACTTGCTGATATGGTTACGGAAATGAAAGAAATAAAACATCCATTTAGAAATGGTTCAAAGGCAATGAAGGGTATTGACTATTAACCTATTGTCCTCCAGTTAGCCGCATTTTCGGATTCGGTTGCGAGGACTTTTATGACCTAGCGCAAGTTTTGGTAACCGCTACCTTCGCAATAACTGAATCAATCTTGTTGGGAACAAAAATGACAATACCGTACTTAGTTCTTGCTCAAATTATGCGACAGTTAGTATAATGGCAACGTTAAAGTAGCCGAAGTGTGGCGTTTACCGTTATAAATGATGACTGCCGAGGTCAGAGGGCTTCCAGAAGAAGGGGAAATCGTTCTTGTGACGATAAAGGAGGTAACTGGTCATGGAGCTTATATAACTCTCGATGAATACGACGGAACGATTGGCTTTCTCCATATTTCAGAGATAGCTACAGGATGGATCAGAAACATCGAAAGGTACATCCGGCCTAAACAGAAGACAGTTTTGAAAGTTATACGGGTAAACAAGTCTAGAGCTGAAGTTGACTTGTCACTTAAGCAGGTTACTGGCGACGAAAGGAAATCAAAGCTCATAGAAGTCAAGAAAAATGAAAAAGCCTCAGCATTTATGGATATCATTAAGAAAAAGGCAAATCTGTCAGATTCCGAAATGAGTAGCCTGGAAGACGAAATCCTAAAGAGATTTGATCTTGTCTATGATTTGTTTGAGACTGTTTCTAGAAAGGGGATCGATTCTATTCGTAGTTTGGGCTTTTCTGAAGAAATAATCAAAGCAATTGATATAGAGAGTAACAAGATCCAAATACCTCATGTAGAAATAATGGGGATTCTGGAAATTTCTCTCAACAAGGCAGACGGCATAGAAAGGATAAAGAATATACTCGGCTCCGTCGAAATATCAAAGGCTAACACTAGCATCGGTATAACCTATATTTCAGCTCCTAAATACAGAATGGTAGTTAAAGCTGATAATTTTAAGAGTGCAGAAAAGATAATGAACAATGCACTGGAAAAAATCAAGAGTGCCATCAATCAGGAAAAGGGAGCCTTTGAATTTAAGAGAGATCAGTCCAAAAAGGTTCACTCGTAGGCATGAAAAGGCATCTTATTAGGGTTTGCAAGAGCTGCTCTATATACACATTGAAGCCAAACTGTCCGGAATGCGGGTCTGTAACAACCAATCCACATCCGCCTCGATATTCTCCAGATGATAAGTACATTCGTTACAGGATCCAGGATAGATATTCAAATCTTTAAAACATAGGGATTATCCGTTCGCGATGTGACTAAAATCAACACTAACATATGAAATCAAGTTGCATTCTTCAAGACTAAATGATATAGAAGCATGGGCCTAATTCTCTAGGCGATTTCGCAGGATTCTGTCGAACTGAAGTCTAACCTAGAAATACCGCTGGATCAAAGTTATCTTTAGGACTGTTTACGAGTTGTCCTGAGGATTTGGAGATTGAGGGCTTGTCATATTTATCACGTTGTCCGCTGCAAACCCCGTCGCGTTGGTATTTTCGGTCTGTTCAATAACGGACCTCAAAGCTGTATCATTTGCAGCATCTCCGCCGAGAGCGTTTTCAGCTCCGTTCATTTCGGTGTTGTTGGACACATTATCAGACATATTGCCAGTTAGTCTTTCTATCTGCTGACGCGCGGCAAAACTAGTTGCGTTAGTATTTTCTAGTTCCCTAATCACGGCTTCCATTTGAGACTGGGGACCAAATGAGCCTATTAGAGACTCTCCTGTTTGATTTCCCATACTCAAGTTAGATAATGGGGAAAAACTTGTAGAATTGGGCGAAGTCATAGGAATCGGTTGTGCATTAACGGTTTGGACATAAAGATTTGGCATGAGTTGCATGCTCGATACTGTAGCCAAAAAAGCGAAACTCATTAAAGTCATTATGACTGATCGGTTCGATAACTTGCTCATAGATGAACAACATTTGTCATGGCATTTATTTATTTCTACCTTCTATTCTATTGGAAAGTACAGTTAGAATAATATTCCCTGATCTTCGAATTGTCAAAATATAATAAAAAAGTAGGTGAGCTTTATCACCACTTTGGTCTGCCTGTAGATTTACTTATCTTCCTATGCAGACGCCGCTTGGATTGCTTACTTGGCAGTTATTGTCAGTAAACTGGTTGTTGTTTATATTTGGCGGGAGGCCGTTGGCGTTGTTAAGGTCGATTACATTTTCTAGGACATTATTTGCCGCGATATTATTTCCTGAGCTCTGTGCATCAAAGAAGGCACCGTTTTGGCTTCCGTCGATATTGTTCATTGAAACATCAGATTGTTGGGTATTCACAAAAGTAATTCCTGCAAGAAGATTTCCGCTCATCAAGTTGGAGTTGAGTACAGTGCCTGAACTAGAATGTGTAGCCACGCCAAGGCTGTTCTGTTTGACAATGTTCTGTTGAATCTCAGTATTTTCTGATCCAGTCATGAATACTCCGATTTGATTATTGTCCAGTATCAGAGATGACATTTTCATTCCGTTGGCTCCCGTAACCAGGACTCCAGCTTGGAAGTTACTTATCGAGCCGGGCCCGTTTACTACCACGTTATCGTTGTTAGGAACCATTATTCCCACTTTAGAGCTATCAGTTCCTGGCCCAGTGATTGAGTATCCATTCATGTTTATCACCGTATTATCACCTCCAATAATGAGACCGTCGCCGCTGCAATCAAGATTTGCTGTTAAGTTTACCAATCCACTAACAACCTGCCCACATGCGGCGTTAGTTGCCATCGGTTGTACCTGTGCCATTATTGGCAGTGAAGGCATCGCGAGACCACCAAATGCCATTAGTGACAGAATTGTTGCTACCATGTATGACATAATAGTTCGTTTCATTCAAAAAACGCTAGCAGATATACTATATATGCGAAACTCCAATATCTACTAAATCTCTGCTTCTTGTCTATCGAATATAAGTATTTGAGTATGTCATCATTCCTAACCTTCTTGTTCAACAAGCGATAACCAAGCTATAAAAATGGTCATTATGCGACCTCGTGTTATTCCAAGACAACTAAGGTAACTGCACTACTATGCCGATTCTATCGACAATTACCTTTTTTCAATGACTTTGTCTTCAGTAGGAACAAAAAACCTGCGGGATAGGTTTTTAGATGCAACAGCGGAAAGAGCAATAGTATGCGTATTGCGATCGTTGGTGCTGGAGTTGCTGGGAGCTATCTAGCAAATATGACATCCAAGATGGGCCATGAAATTCAAGTTTATGAAACAAACGACGAGGAGGCACATTGGCCCATATGCGCATGGGGGGGATCAAAGAACATGCTTGAAAAATTCTCCCAGCAGGCAGGAATTGAGTTCAGCGAGTATGTTACTCATACTGGGCGTACGCTAAGAATTGATCTTCCGGGGAACAAAGTGGAATACTTAGAACTAAAGGGTTTGGTTACCTATAACAAACGTAAATGGGAATCTGACTTACTTCGAGGAAATAAGGTTTCATACGGGATGAAATGTAAACCGGAAAGCTCGCTATTATCGGAATATGATTTAGTAGTTGACTGCACCGGATTCCATCGATCACTGTTGCCAAAGTCTAAAGAGGATTTTATTATACCAGCTTATGAATACTTGGTAGAAAATATCAAAGACATCGAGGATTTTTACGTGATTGGATACAAAGGCGCTCGAGGTTACTTCTGGTGCTTTCCCCTAAGTAAAGGAGAAGCTTTTGTTGGTGCCGGAGATTTGGATCGGAGATATTATGGGATCTCGGAATTCATGGCTAGTCATCCAGAATGCACTATTAGGAAAAAGATAGGGAGGCCGATACGCCTTGCCCCCCCTCGAAGAATGCAACCATTGTATTGGAACAATATCGTTGGTGTTGGAGAGTCTATTGGTTGTGTGTTTCCGATGCTTGGAGAGGGAATTATTCCGTCCCTGATATGTTGCGACATTTTCTTGCATGAGCTTGCTAGATGCAACAGACCTGGAGTTGGGTTTGATTTCAAGCAGTACTCTACCAGAGTTCTCAAACGTTTCAGGTATTATGATGATGTTTACCGAATTATACGACTCAAAATGGGGTCATCATTGAGTATGATAAGACACTTAAAACTAATGATGAACATGTACCATAATATGAAAAAAGAAGAGGATAGATTTGGGTTTGAGGTCAGTCTGGCTAAAATGAACAGATTTATCAAGGCCCTTTGACTCATGTCGGTCAACCCCTATGGATCGTTGGCAATGCTCCACAATTAGGACTAGCACATCAAAGGGTTCAGATATTTTGAAACTTTAATATCTCGTGACTGGAAGAAATATGAGTTTCAGGTAGGAACCACATAGACAATACCTAGGTCAATAGATCTACGATTTGGAATTATATTGCCAATTTTCACGAATTAAAAATCAATCTCCTGCAAAGGAGTGTAAATGGACCGAGTCTTGGCCCAATAGAATGCAAAGTAGAGTAAGTGGAAATAGTTAGTAGCTGTATCAGCGACTTTTTGAACGCCTTCTAAGGGATATGGCAGAAAGCATTCTTCTTTTTTGAATTTCCCTTACGAATTTTCTGAGCTGATCATCGTACAGCCGATCATAACCGACCGTTTTTGGTTTGTACTTGAAATAGTAGTATAGCATATTGAACGCTCCAATTCTCCCAGTTACCTCTCCTGTTGCCAGATACTTTGCAAATCTCCCCCATACGAATGCTGGGTGATATCCCAGTGTTTTCATGCTCGCGCCAAATTCATAGAACTTATGATGCTTTCCCAGAGGTCTAGAGTGTTGATATTTTGCGATGGTCACTATCGCGTAGCGGTATCCCAGCCGTTCTGACTCGTAGAGTATTGCCGACTCGTATCCCATTAATTCAGGATATAGACCTCCCCAATGAGTCTGTTCAAAAAATGCGTTACGTACAAATCTTCCAGCACCATGGGGCTTTTCAGGTACGTATTTGGTGTAGTTACCTGATGCAATGGCAATATTGGAGTTCTTGTCCATAAAATCGACCAATTGCTTAGCATATGCAGACGAATAAGTAGTATCATCTGTTGCGATCATGTGATAGGTTGTATGTGGGAGCTCCTTGCTCCTCGAGTACGTGATGGCTTCATTCCAGTTCCTTACGACCCTACTAATATCATAACCTAAATCATTATGTGTTATGACATGCAGTGAATGCCAGTCTTGTCCGATCTGAGTCAAGATCTCAGAAGTTTTGTCTGTCGATCCATCATCCACAACGATCACATATTGTGGAAGTAAAGTCTGATTTTTTAATGACGTTAGAGAATCACGAATATTGTCCTCAGAATCCCTGCATGTCACAATCGCAAAATAAGTGCCCATAAAAGTGGGTCGATGGGGGACTAAATAAAGTTCTATCGCCTAGACCCCAGTCGCATCCTAGACCTAATACAGAGGGAAATGCTCTGAGGATCTAGGCCATCCTCTTGTAAATCAACATTCGATAGCTCTAAAGCCGTCAGCAAGCCTTATATGCACTAATAATTTGATTTTCGTGCTTCTCCCAAGTCAATTTTTCTCTTGCTAATTGTTGGGTCCGCTTTCGCAGTTTATGAAGTTCCTCCAGATGTTGTTGCAAATAGCATAATTTGTTCACTAAATCTGGGTAATCATCAAACTTCACGCAGCAATCTTCAAGTGATTCTATTACAGGATGAATAGACGAAGTACACGCTACTGCCAATCCAGCATGTGCGTACTCATATGGTTTGTTTGGATTCGTATAATAGTGCGCCCAATGTTTCTTCCACGGCAGAAGCCCCACAGTGTGTCTTGACATTTCAGCGAACATTTCGGGCCGTGACAATGACCCGAGAAATCTCAGGTTGGAGAAAGAGGAATCTGACCAACCTGCAATTGTCAAGGGGAACCTCTTGTCATTGTCAAAGAGCTCAAATAATCCGTCCATTTGTCTTTGAGGATACATGACCTTATCATTCCCATCACCTCCTGAATAAATACAGTCAACTTGGGTTCGATAAGTGAGTGAGCCCATGGCCTCTACTTCTGACAAGATAGGATAATTCGGGACAAGATATGCCTTAGCATTCAGCTGACGCCTGTAATCTTTTGCAATAGGTTCGGAAACCACAATAACTGGGGCATTAGAAATGAGTCGTTTTTCCCATCCAGTCCAGACATGGATGGCATACCTATCAATTAATCGCCTTTTTATTCTATTCATTCTACTTGTAATCGAAGTTTTGGACATCTCAGGCTTGATTCTACTTTGGGATCTGATGCTGGATTGAAATGGCCGATAATCCATTTCAAGGAGTATTTTCGACGACATAGACCAGTACTCATGATCATCGAAGACAAATGGTACTCCTAGTTCTGATATTAGCACTGCAGAATACAGATTGTGCGCATGGACTATATCTGGGGCCTCTTGTTTCAGAATTTTCTGCAGTTGCTTTTTCACCTTCTGCCAGTAGTAAGGAATGCCGAGGCGTGCTTTGCTATTCCATTCAATCTCATAAATCTTGGCAAATTCGGTTTTATTGATATTAAAGCCAGGTTTACCCGCAAAACTGACTCTGTAGCCAAGCTTCAACCCCGTGATCGCCGACTTTTCTACTCTCCAATCCGGTAAACTTTCATGTGAGATGTGTAACACCCTCAAATGTATGGATGCTCAAATATTGATTTCAATTAATAAATCTACTAGAGATAACTTTTCGGATCGAATTTGTATTGTTCTAATCGAACCTCTTGGCTTAAAAAGGCATTCGTTTAAAATTGCCTTAATTTGAGCTGGGAATAAGAGTAGGCGATAAATGAATTGCTATTTCTGCCCTTGTTCGATTCGTGGCTCATCATAATCTGAGACACTAGCTCCGGCAGGTTGATCAGCCCCATCCTTCTTTTGATTTCCAGTTTGTTCAGTCGCCCTAGGGGGCTTTCGTACGATTTTGTGCAACATATCCCTCATTTGCTGTTTTTCCTCCTCAGAAACCTTACCGTCAATAAGATCTATGACAAACAACCACATTGTAGCCCCTATTTCATTTTCCTTAAATAGGGCATGTTGTTCTACCCTCCATTGGGTCTTGCGGTGCCAGTATCCAATTATAATTGCTACAGGCACATATGCTGAAACAAACACGACCGCGAAAATCCAGATACTTTCGAATAGACTCTTTAAATAGGGCACCTGATCGATAAGAAGGCCGTATTGTATCGTGACAAAATTCGCAAAAGTCATCAAAAATATTAAGTAAATACTATGACCATTTCGAAAATCTAGCCATCGTCTCCTGGTCCAGTTACTGGCCAAAGATTTGAATAGGGATTTAGAATCCACACTTAATATAGTGCAGAATACCGTTAAAATACATTACTTATCTTGACTGCGATACATTTCGTAAAAGAATATTAATCCCTAATTAGCAAGAGTCACATTTTGGGGAAATCCCAATATCCTGTAAAGGGTAAACAGACTATTTGAGTAAACTATTGCTCCTTCAAATGAGAAATTCCTACTGTGATACACCGGATCATTGCTTACCTTAGTATCAATGAGATACATTTGATCGTGCGGATTGTAGGTCGAATCTCTGAGTATATTCCCTAGCCTTTCATAGCTGACAAAGTTTCTATTTCCTACTAGTCCCGAAATGAACCAACCTCTCCAATCGCCGCTCCCTACGACAGTAGTATGCTCAGATGTGTTTTCATTTATCCATTTGATAATGTCTATTATCTGAGGGGATTGAGCTACTTTGACTGAATTAAATTGCATTGATTTTGGAGCAAAAGATTGTATGTTCTTATCAAAGAGACCAATAATTGAAACCTGAGCCTCGTATGGTAGAACGGCATATACCACTCCAAATTGTGCAAAAATAAGAAAAATTGCTACTGAGACTAGAATATATGAGTAGCTATTTCTTAGCCTCGTAGATATCAATTGAATAGTTCTAACGAATCCAAATCCTGCAAAGATTGAAAGGGCTACTCCTAAAAGTAGAATCCATCTGTCTGCAACCAATTCTCTTGTTGAGGGAAACACTAGCCAGGTCATTGAGCCCACCAGGGCAACCATGAGACTAATCTTCAATAGTGTCTCTTTAATTTGTAAATAACCGATAATAGCCAAAGGAACAAGCAAAACGTTAAGAGCTATGAAATAGGAAAGAAGATTTGTTCGGTTATAACCATCATTTAACGGTGCTTCAGCGCCAACAATTTGAGCAGTCACATCTGCATCGGCAATACTACGAATCGAGGAACTAATGATTGAATATCCATCCCCAAAAATAATTAAAAATACGATAAATGAGACTGAGGCCACAACAAGGCTTAATGCTACTGTTCTCTCTCTGTGGGGTATGGTATAGATAAAGAAGACAACTATAAGCCAAGCCCCGACCATCCTATCTGAAATAACTGAAAGTACGGTAAATAGTAGACATAATATTACGGCTAAGGATGGGAACCTACATGGATGAGTATTACGTAGATATATCAAGATCGAAATGGCAAAAAACATCATGGTTAGCGCGAACATATCCCTGTGCAAATCCCAAGTTGTCCTTAGTACTGGGATTTGCACAATAACAAACAAAGCCACTAATCCTGCAGAAACACTACTCCCTTTAAATATCACCTTTCCCAATGAAAAGATTGATACTGCAAAGAGACCGAACACAAGAGTTGCAAATGTAGAGACGGTAGTTTGTACTGACAAACCAGTTAAATTCTGGGCCAGGTGAAGAACATAAATATAAAATGGGTATTCTCTTGATAATGTACTCCATTCATTTTCAAAGTTTAATAACATAGGAATATAGTAATTTATGACATCATAACCTATTGGATATGGATATGCAATTAATTCGGTAACAATCTTCAAAGACGTAGCCGAGAAGAATACGATTAGATAAAAGGGAAGATCTTTTCGTGAAAAAATCCTGATTGCATGCGAGGAGATCTTGTTTTCTAATAATGAATTGTGTAGAGTCAAATAAACCGCTCTTGAAATAGACCTTTCAACAATTACTACATCTCTTCAAGAAGCGATCTCCATTTAGGAACACTTTCATACATGGTGTGATGGATTCATCTCGGTAGTCACAAATATCCTATACCAAACCTCTAGGCTTAGAATCTGCAACATCTTGCTAATATACCTAAGATCGTTATTTTCGTCAATGCGTCTGAGCGCTTTTAAGTACCAATTTTTATCTATAAGCTTATCCTCGAATATACGTCCCTTATCCAATAGCGTGGTAACCGTTTCTCTGCCGGAGCTATCCCAAAGATTTACAAGGTCCATACCATACCCAACTTTCAAATTCATGCTCTTGGCAGAATCTTGGGCATAGATCTGTAGAATCTTACGTAGGGGAAGTTTTCCTACGTTTGAACTAGTGTCATATTTCTCTTCCAGTGGCAAATCGAATCCCAGCTCCACGACATCGTTATCTAGCAAGGGGGAAATCCCTTGTAGTTTAAAAAAACGGAAATATTTATCGTTGGTTGGCACAAAATCATGCATGAGTTTGCCATTGTAGTCGGCTAGCATTACCTGATCTAGTGGCTTTAGGCTATTGCTGAAATAAGGTGTGAAAAGGGAGTAGATCGAAGACCAGTCGAATTTTAACTCATTGCCAAACATTTCATGTTGATCAGGGACCCAATCCCTTTCATGGCACAAGAGATACAGCTTTGTTCGTTCCAAGGAGCTTGTATTTCGATCGCATGCTTCAAAAAACTTCTTGTATCGAAAGGTATAACCGGCAAAGACTTCATCACCTCCGTCCCCAGTGAACAATAAACTAGAGATAGACTTTGCTTTCTTTATGAAGTAGTATTGATAAACATTCCACCTCGGTTCTTTTATGATGTTTATCATCACAGGCAGGTCACGAAGAGGATTTTCCACGTAAACTTGGTGCAAATTTGCATCCTTCTGTTCTGCAATCTTCTTGGCTTCAAGGGCTTCGTTCTTTTCATCAAAGCTTATGTTAATGCACTCCAACTCTAAACTGGGAAATTCTTCACGTAGCAGACACAGGATAACATTAGAGTCCACACCTGCACTCAATGCTACGCAGAGCTTATTTTGGTTAGATTTGCCCACCTCTCGTCTAATCGCAGATCTGATTTTGGTCTCAAGAACGCGAACAGAAACTAAATTCTGTCTTGAATAAGATTTAGAGACAAAAGAAGCAGGTACATCTCTTAACCTAAATGTAGGAACATAAAGATCCATGGGGTCGTAACGCAGAGTCAGCAATGAAAGAAGATTCATTTGATTGATATTCTCTGTTTCAAATCCATTATGCCAAATGGTATTTATTATTGTTGGCTAAGCGAGTACGCCCGGTCCAGCTGCTTTAGAAGGACGTTTGCTGAATGATATTTTTCAACATATTGCCGGCCCGCTTTGGACAATTTGCGCTGCTCCTCGATATCGGTCAAAAGAGATTCTAAATCGCCTCGGAATGTATCCTTAGTTGTCCTGTAAATGGGCGGGCCATACCGCTGAAAGAGCTCCAAATTGACATAGGCGACCACCGGTTTTCCTAGTGCCATAGCTTCTAACTCGAATTTTCCGAACCATCCAATTTGAGGTAGTATTTTCCCGACAACAAGATCACACAATGAAAGAATTTTCAAAACTTCGTTGTGGGGGGTGTTAAATATAGTCACTATCTCACATTTTCCTTCATCTTGTAGCTGTTGAAGCGTATTCGAGTACAAATTCTCGTACTTCTGATACAACCGATAGTGAGGATAGTGCGCAACGACTGGCTTTCTAGAAGAACTTAACCCATTGAAAGTTCCTGGAGTATAGACGAGGTGTTCTAGATCTAATGGAGTAGGAAACCACTCGCCATTGGGCGCGAATTCTAATAAATCAGGAGTTGAGACAAGACAAAAGTCACTGTCATATTTTCCTCGCAGGTCATCCCCATGGTAATGCTTAAGATAGATCCTATTCCCTTTCCGTTTCTCGAGTGCCCTTCTTAGGGACCCATAAGGATAGTGATAATGCCATATATCATATCCCTGTAGTCTCTTAAAGAATTTCCATCTCGATAATGGAAAATAGTAAGATACCTTTTCCCCTCCAAATTGCCTGTGCAGATATTTATTGAACACAAATACATCGACTTCATTACCTAATAACAGTTGATGTCTGCTCAAGATGGACGCGATCCCGGCTGTATTGTTCACATGTGCGATTCTCAAATTAAGATGACCCTACTAATTCTCTACAAGCTGGCTTCAGGCACAATACTTTACCATCATGAGAACGAAGTCTGTGAAATGCTAGCGAATGGCATATTTGCGCTCTAGATCTATATACTTTTGTAGGTTCACTAGCTTATTAAATTCTTCAAATGTTATCATTTTTTCCCTCTCTTTGGATGTACTACCTGATCTGTGAAGCTCCTCGTAAACTTGTTTCATGGCAAACGCTGAAGCGAATAAGCCAGAAAGTGGAAACACCCCTATCCTGAAGCCCAAGTCCCGAAGCTCTGATGCAGTGAGGGTCGGTGTTATGCCTCCCTCAATCATGTTAGCTACTAATGGAGCATCAATCTTGCTGCCTATTTCCTTCAGTTCCGCAATCGATCTTGGAGCTTCGACAAAGACCACATCTGCGCCAGATTTGAAATATTCCCTGCCACGTTCTATAGCCTCATCCAAGCCAGATGTGGCACGAGCATCAGTCCTAGCAACTACAATGAAGTCGTTGTCATCACGAGCTTCGACCGCAGCAGTTAGTTTCAGCAAATATTCATCGACTGGAATTATTTCCTTGCCTGCCATGTGACCACACCGCTTCGGCCATATTTGGTCCTCTAAAAAGACTCCCGAGGCACCCATCAATTCGAGATCTTTTACAATACGCCAAACGGTAAGTGGGTTACCGTATCCAGTATCGATATCCACAATGACCGGGATATCCACTGCACGGATGATTTTTCGTGCATTATCCATTGTCTCTCCGGCATTCAAGAAGCCGTAATCTGGCATACCTAGTACGGTGGCCGCTGATCCATAACCTGTTTGAAAAATAGCGTCAAAGCCTGTAACCTCCGTGATTCGAGCACTCAATGCGTCAAATACCCCAGGTAACACAATAAATTCATTGGGATTCGAAATTTTTTGGCGAAGAAGTTGAACATCTGATTTGGAATTCATGATGCAGAATAGACCAAATCGGCTATTAAGTTATCGTCATTTTAACTACAAGTTGGATTCTCGGGCAGTCATCATGCTAGCCATTTGTCTTCCACACCCCTCATAAAAGTATGCTAGTAATAACCCCTCCTTTATTGCCATTGGATTAGTATTCATATTGATATTTCATACAGCTTCATTTCGTTAGAGCGTGATCAAACATAACTATAAATCATATCCGGCCTATTGAAGAGAACGATTCAAGTGGTTCTACATATTTACGTTGATGGTAGTGGTAGTCCTTACTCCAGGTATGGTTACTTTGTCGACGAGACTGGTGAATCTCACGTGGAACATCGCGAGGATGTTTCTAATAATGAAGCCGAATACTTGGCTATCATTAGTGCGCTTAAGAACGTGATTAATAGAGACAGGCAGATTGTGATACTATCGGATAGTCAATTAGTAGTAAATCAAATTAATCACAAATATGGCATAAATAATGAAAATTTAAGAAGACTGGCTTCTGAGGTTTGGATTCTCGGAAAAAAATTTGACAAGCTCGAACTTCGTTGGTTGCGCAGATCGGAGAATAAGGCAGGAAAGATGCTTGGTAGCTGAAAACTCATTTTTAAATTCAGAACTCATTCGAGAATCAATAAAACGTAACACTATTTATAGAATCAAAATTTGATCTACTCACCTCGCCTAACTGAAATATTTCACACGAGTTCTAATCTGTAGAAACCATATTTATCCTGTTTTTATATAATATTATTTTGACAGTTAAGACCATAAAATGGGTTTATATCGTGAAGGGGAATAATAGTCTATATAAAAGTTGCCAGATTAGATCGTTCTCAGGTCAAAGACTGTTGGGGAAATAGAGTACATCAACTTACGGTTCTAGTACAGCCGCGTTGATATTACTTTCCAATATTTAATTTAGAATTTATGATAATAATAATTCCTATGTAAAATAAAATCAGGCGAAAACCTAATTCAGACATCGGTTCCTACTCATCATGAAATGGTCGTAAAAGAGAACAGCAGACAACTCTATCGGTTTTTAGCCCTTAAAAAGGTATGAGCCGAAGGTCCATCTATCCCTATTTTCGAATATAAATGACTGTCGTCATCGATTCGATTGGGTGTATAATATTTCTTGTCGTTTCAACGGTAAGAAAAATAACTAAGAGAAGTAAATTGATCACATTTCACTAACGACCCAAATTTGTGATACAAAATCATTTAATGGTTGGTAGATCGTAATAAGTTTGAAGAAAATTAAAACCTTTGGGCTTCTGTATTTCACAAGACTAAAGCCCTTGAAAAATGGAATATGACTTCCTCCATTATTTTGTTGTGTTTTCAGTTAATTATACGAATATTTGGTACTAGCCCAATGCATTCATATACACGTACCTTCTACAGCATGTGGCCAGCGTCATTCGTCAAATTAATACCCATGCAGTACTTCGAGCTGCTAGACCGCAGGGTCCCCCTCTGGAGCCGAGGTTAGTTCATTCATCGTATTGTAAATTTCCAAGTACCGCTTCCCCTTTTGGGTAGTAACGTAAGTTTGTTCTCCTACCCTATATTCTAACAATCCATTGTCTTGTAATTCTGTCAAATGAGCACAAAGCTGATTATGAGAAAGATACGCCTTGTACATGATCTTAGTCTTATTTTCAGCTCCTATTGCAGCTTCCAAGATCATGGCATTAATGTCTTGTCTACCCCTATTTTTCATGTTATGATCAGCTATGAGGGTGAAATTATTTATCAGAATCGAAAGGAGGTTATCAATTTAGGTTATATGGAATATTTATGGTGTTCCATACTATAATATGTTACTTGAGAAAAGTAGTATTATATAATATACTTACATTTTTAATAATTTTGCCCGATTAGAAAAGTATAGAAATATGTCGATAAATATACGTCGGGACTCCAACTTTATTGTGTGTGTGTGCGCGAACGCTATCTCATAGCATATTCCATTCACAATCATGGGACAACGATATAACAGAGATAGACAGAAATCAACATCCAAACCATTAAACTCCAGCCTATAAGCGTCGAGGCTTCATATTATGTGATAATGAAGAAGCTTTGTCACAGTTTCATTACAACACTCTGTCAGGTCCTTTTTCCCTTCCATCCTTCGAAGCATTGCAAATGATAGTACTCCGTCTCATTCCCTGTGTTGGCCACTACGTACACGCTACCAAGGGAGTCTAGGTTTATCACTTTTTTGCATTCACTGCAGAATACTGGGGCTTGTGCTGCCGACATAACTACTCTCCTATCCCAACTTACTACGCAAGAATTAAGATTTTAACTTTGCTGTCAGCTTCCTGATACCTTGAATTGTTTATCATAAATGATTGATATAATTACAGGTATTACCCAATTCAAGACGTTCTTGGTGCAAATAGATGTTAAAGGTAAAACATGTGAGTTACCACTGCTTCATATTGACGAATATAACCGAAGCCCATATGGATAGTGGGTCGTAGAAAATCATCTACCTAAAGATTGTCATGCACTGTTAGGATTGCGATTTACAACTACTAGAGAGCAAACTTGAATCAAAGTGTGACTGGGCGCCATCCCAGTAGTAAATACTTATTATGGGATGAGGAGAGTTCGTTAATCGTTTGTCTAATTCGGAGCTACATCTTAATCCGCTAGACAAGAGATAAATAATTGAAGTGTGTTGATGGATTGTGCAAGAGGAAAAAGGTCAGAGCAGGAACCAGGCTAACACTATTGCCTCGTATCTTTTGTCCACTGTTGGATCCATTTCAAATTCTGATGTAATCATCCTTGAAGCTAACAGTAGTGTAGACGATGCAAGCCATCTTATGAAGGATAAGAATTCGACAAGTGTGCTAGTATCCGCAAGGGGAGATATCGTTGGCGTGGTCAGCAAGACAGATATATTATTCAAAGTGATGTCTCAAAACAGGGATCCGTCGAAGGTAAAACTCCGAGAGATAATGTCAAGTCCGGTCCTGACAATTCGTCCTAATGCTTCTGTAGAGGAGGCGCTATCCAAGATGGCCAAACGAAACGTCAGACAAATTTATCTTCATGCATTTAACGCAATAATCGGGGTGGTATCTAGAGAGCAGATCTATAGGAGGATGGAGGAGATTTCTCTTTCAACTGAAAACTTGGTGATAAGTGGGACTCCGGTATGTATTGTGAATTCAAAATCTGTCACATATATCAAAGATAAAAGTAAGGTAAATTACCTATGTCCGTACTGTCAGTCACCATTTGACACCACTGAGGGCCTCTCAAAACACATGGATAGGTTTCATAATGAATTTGATGCTGGCGTCCTTGAGGGCGATGTCAGATCAATTTTCGAATAGCTAAACCAAACTTTTCGCATTGGCAGCTTTTGAACAAGAGTAGGATTTAGGATATGTAGCCCTTGGAGAATTTAACTATATCCCAATGGGGAACGAAATACTAATTATAGAAATTAGTTTGACATCATTGTCTGTCCTAGGACTTGAACGGCCCACTATATGTTTACTATTGCGTTCCTGTTATTTAGAAATGTTCAGTCTAGGATTGAAAGCGGCAACATCGGCGATACTCATTCAAGAAAGCTCAATTATTTGAAGAAACCCACTCTGTGGATCACTGGGATACACTGGTTTTCGTGGAAATATTATGTAAATGTCAGGTCTATAAAATAGCTTTACGTGATGCTGTCTCGATATTGTTTGTGGAAACAAAAATACTATATAGTGGTCTCAATCTAATCATACTTATGCGTCTAGACGCATTAAAGCGTCGGCGATGTTTTTCATTATCGTAAGAGATATTCGCTAATTATTTCAATTTATTTTAACTATTATTGTATTCCATGATTAGATCGACTGTCAATTAAGAAAACATAATAACAACCTTTTCGTATAATTGTGGGTTGCTGAAACAAATGGCCATGCGGCCTTTCAGTATTGAGGAGAAAATGCAATATGTGAACAAAGCCATTAGTAATATTCGCGGTGAACTTCTTTCTTTTGAGGAGATTTGTCCACAGTGGTCTCTTGCGCTGCGACTAGGATACACGAATAATCCCAACCTAGATATCCAGGACGCAAAGAACTGTATAGTTGGGGAGGCTCACGGTTTCCGAAATAGAGGCTTACGATGTTCTAAATGCTGGGAGTATTCTCAGAGCTTTACGTTCTGTACGTACGGAAATAAGATGCACAATTACATAATAACTGACACCCAGAGATTTGAAGATACAAAATTCGAGTTTGTCTCTCATTTTAACCAGAAACACTTGCTCAATCGGTCCCATCGACGATGTATAGTAGATCTGCCAAATCGATTAGTACCAAGGATTCCACAAAGACTCAGAAATCTATTACTCTCATTGTTCTGCTGTCGGAGTATTCCAGAAGGTAATAGTGCCATCATAATGAGTCAAACACCGTAAATTAATGATAAACACTTATCTTCACTAAGAGCAAGCTACATGTTTATTTCATCAAAAAGGATATTTCGGACGTATCTCCAATATTCAGCATGTCAGTATCCCGTATGACCAGTAGTTTTGATGTAAACATTGGAGTGTAATAAGCTGAATCTTAAGATAAATGACCCTAGTTGATTTCGATATGACAACTTCCTGATGTAGCCTCACCTTGGCTAGATAAGGCGGCATTTAAATTTAGCATTTTTGCCGTGAAAACTGACAATTGAGATAAAAATCATAGACATCGACATCCCCCAGGTTGTTTCGAATTAGCCTTGGCTAGAGTTGTATTTTTCCCTGTAAACTAATTGGCTCAAGGGGAGGCGATTCTTGTTCTTACCTGTTAGAGTCCTAATTGGATAACCGAAACCCAAGATAATGGAAGGAGTCAAATTATCTGGAATCTTTAAGTTGTTTCGAAGATGTCTTTCTTTTATTCCCGTATACAACCCGGATGCCACTCCTTCGTTCCATGCAGTTAGTTGCATGTTTTGAGCTACTCTCCCTGCATCGATTAAATGGAAGCGCAGCGTAGGATTCGTCAGAATTACTATCGCAAAATCTGCTCCCGCGATCCATGCCCCGCTTGTACTATCCAAGGCAAGCTGACTGAGATTTTTCTTGTCCTCAACGAGGATGAAGCGCCAGTGCTGCAAGTTCAAACCTGATCCTGTTTGTCTAGCAGATTCAAGAATTCTTCCTTTTACCTCTGGTCCAACTTCCTTCCTCATAAATTCCCTTACTTCAAGTTTGGATATTATGCATTCGAAAGTGTCCATTACTTGATGATCACGACATAACATATTATTTGAGCTCTTTAAGACTTTCACACTATTGCAGTAGTAGAGCCTTGTCTGTTGATTTCACTTTAGCGGGCAGCTAAAGAAAGCAGATTTGAGATATCTGGTTTTGTCCAACAAACATGAATTTAGTCAGACCCCCACTGAATCAACCTTCTTAATTTCTAGCGTAACTCTATCACCTACCTTAAGACCCATGTCCTCATATTCCCTCATACTCAACTTCAGGGTAGGAGATTCAGAGAGCCCCATACCTCCCATCATGTTTGAAAATGCCTTAGGAAGATTCTTCATCATGTCTTCGGGGGACGTGAAAGCGAATGCATGAGCGCCAAGAGGATTTGAAGGAGATCTTTGTCTGCTTTCACTTGCAGAAGCAGGATCGCTAAAACTTAGATATATGTAGGGGCTCCCATCTTGAGTCGCTTCGATACGCGAGACTATAAATTCTTTTTTCATCACCTATTAATTTAAAATAAACACCTTATAGTTTTTTGGGTGTCCCTAGTGATAACCTTGGTGAACGACTGGCAGAAATTACGGGCCTGATAATTTTTGAATGATTAGAATTATTAGAGCATTTCTCCTGGATTACCATACTTTTGATGGCATTAATTGAGAGAATAGACAGAGGTTCATTATATAAAATTTAGCAATATGTTGCAATATCTTTTTCATGCCTACACCCACTAGGAAGCTATTACGAATCGAGTGTTGGTGGGGATACCAAAAGCCCAAAATGTGTTATTGGAATAGGCGGCTCTCTCATCACGATTTGAAAATGTGTACAATATAATGTACAAGAGCACTCCAAAATTACGCATGGGAATTGGGCAGGCTAGTGTACACGAATGACTCGCGCGAATACGAATCTTGCTCTTCTCCCCTCAGGGTAATTTCAATTGAGTCAATCTAGGAATACGAGGTATAAAACATGAACAGCAATAATGCTCCTATATAAAATTTATCTTACAAAAATATTTGAAGAGGCGCCATATGCAATAATATTCTCATAATTTGTAGGTCGTTAAAGCCAAAGACTGACTCCCCCGACAATGAGGTACTTTTCAACGATACTGTGTATGCAACATTACTAAATTTTGAGCATTATGCGTTACTTTTGTTCGATAATGGTAGGATTTTTTCAGAACGCGACCGTAGGAAAGATAAGAATAGACATATAAAGTATAATGCTCCATCAACGAATTCGATAGCTAGTGAGAACCATAGAAATTAGTGAATCGCTGTGTTTACTTAGCTACATATTCATTTTTACACTTCTGACTTTTATAACCATTCATGCATTACAACCAGTTCTTAATTGCTTTCTATCTGATAGCGAATTTTCTCATCCGCAAATACCTTATGTCATGATCGTATACGCTACAGTAACCGGTAACAATGCGTCAAACAGCAATGATGATTGGTGGTCTACAGTTAATCACGATTTGTATGGTACAAGGAGTACCAACCAAACCATCATCAATATGGAGAATGTGAATTCGTTAGGAGTCAAGTGGCAGATCGTAAATGATTTTGAAATACAAGATCCACCCATAGTTGTTAATAATACTGGTTACGTTCAAGATTATGCTGGAAATGTTTTCGCATTCGATATACATGATGGACGCATTCTGTGGAATGTCCGTGTCGGTTATGGGCCTACAATGGGTTTGACTTATGACAATGGTTTAGTCCTATCTAGCACTGCTTCGAAGGGTACTGTTGTGGCAATTAACTCGACAGATGGGAGTAAGGAATGGGAATCTGAAGCCCTCGGCAATACCTCGTTGGGCTATAGTATAGATTCTTTTCCTATCGTATGGAAGAGTTACGTAATCGCTGGGTCAGGGGGAAGCGGATTGCCACCTGGCACTGGTCATGTGAAGGGTAACATTACAGCCCTTAATCGTACTGACGGTAGTATACTGTGGAATCTAGAGACAACAACTGGCAAATGGGTTGAAGCGGGGAAGACCCCCCCAAACGGAGGAGCAACGTCATGGTCTGGGGGTTCATTTGATCCGGAAGAAGGAATTTTATATTTTCCATTAGGGAGCGCCTCGCCTAATTTCAATGCCTCTACGAGGCAAACACCAAATCTTTATTCCAATCATATGATAGCTGTGAACGTTACTTCGGGGAAGATAATATGGGCTACGCCGTTTATAGCACATGGTACCGTTCTGGAAGGGGTCAAAGTTCCAGACACTCATGATTGGGATACCTCATGGGGTAGCAGTGTTAGTAAGATTACGCTGCAAAATGGCACACAAAAGAAGATCGTGATAGGGCATGACAAGATGGGTAATTTAATTGCGATGGATGGCAAAACCGGTGACGAGATATGGTGGAAGACATTGGGAAGACCAATCGACATTAACAAGATTCCTTCGCCAAACGGTACTGGCCACATTTGGGCCTACGGCGTTTATAATTATCACGCCGTGGACAACAATAATACACTCTATATTACTGCTACAAACCGGGGTTTAGAATTCTTCACCGATGGTTTAAGTGGCCACAAGAAAGCAGCTCCGGATACGATCGAGCAAGGCTTAAAGAATGGGACAATATATGCAATTGACATACTCACCGGTAAAATTAAATGGAAATTTGATACTGAATTTCCACCTAGAGTGTCTCCTTTGGTTACCAATGATTTGCTATTTGTAGGTTATATTCCATACGAAAGACAAACAAAATCAGGAACGATTTTGGCCTTAGACAAACAGAATGGAAACAAATTATGGGAGTTTGATGTGGATGCACCTATAGCCCCAGTTGGACCATCTGTCGCTAGGGGTCTACTTTTTGTACCCACTGGCAAACTAATCTCTAACCCCGCTCAATCATCTTCAAGTGGCGAAGGTTCATTAATTGCATTCGAACCTACTGCGTCTAGATAAGAATTTCTTTGAGATCGGAAGTAAAATTTGCCATGGTAAGTACAATTAGCAAATTTTACCATTTATGGGTTGTATTCAATTACGAGACCTCCATCAACAAGTCTTAGACACTACCCCTTGCTTCATATTCTGGTGCCCAATTGTTTCTTAGATTATCATCTGATATCCTGGCTGTCTGACTTTGACTATTTGATCCCGCTGCTCAGGCAAAAATAGAACGTGATGAGCAGTTACCAAGACGGACGACGAAAAAAGGGTAAAGCAAAATCTGAATTATATGAATAAATACTCAAAGAAATATGTATTTAGACAGCCTGGATGAGGAGGAGATTATAGATGCAATTTCAATGTTATAAGTTGAATTTGTTACCGTATACCCTGTTTACTTTTACTCTTATTAATTGTCTTGCTATTGTGATGATTGAAGTACCAATTCTTGGTTCTATCTCGGCAAGTAGAGCATTTGAGGCAAGCTGTGGAAATGTGATTAATGAATCTACTAAGCTTTCAGCGAACCTAGTATGTAATGATCATGGGATTATAGTTAATGCTTCAGACATATCAGTTGCATTGAATGGATATTCCATAATTGGCCCTGGAAGCCAAAGTACTAAATCTGGAATAATTGTCCCCGATAAGAGTAATGTAACCGTTTACGGTCCAGGACGCATAGTTGACTTCCAGTCAGGTCTTTTTGCGGCAGGTTCGGATACGTTAAGAATATCTTCGACATTCCTCGATGAGAATCGAATTGGCGTCTACTTGACAGGTTCGTCTAATTCAACAGTTGAACATAATATGATGAGGAACAATGAATTAGGAATTGCTGCTCATTCCAGTAAAGGAATTTTGTCCAACGAAAATTATTTCTATGACAATTCGCTAGCAGGAGTTTCACTAATCAATACAGGAAATTCATCCATTAGGCTTAACTACATAAATGGAAGTCAAAACGGCGTCTTCACTGATCCATCCAGCATGTCGAATGGCATCTCTTTTAATTTCTTGCGAAATATAATCGATATCAACAGTGCCAACGGCTTGCCCCAGGATATGACAAATAATACGTATGAAGGTAATTTTTGTGAGCTTAGCCTACCGTCTGGGATATGTAGAGGAGTGACAGATTAATTCCTTGAGTTATTATTCCCCGGTCAGAATCACTAATTGCTAGACCCTAACGTGCCTCGGATCCAAAAAGGATGACCAAATCAGATCGAAGTGACTCTGAAGTCGATTTGAATAGTGCTCCTGGATGGACTAACTCAGCTATGTATTAGCATCAGCATATGTATTGCTGCTTGTGCGATATTCACGACGGAACTAGAATGGAAATATTTCTCCTGTATCTTGTGATTTTCCCTTGTTTCCGGTCTTAGATGGAGGAAGGTCCGGTAATTTATCTTCCATGTTCACTTCCACTACGGCTGAAGCCTCTTGCATGATTTTCGTAATTTCCGCGCCATCTGTTCCAATCGGATCGAGACTAGCTATTCCATTGCCTTGCAATGATGAATCAGAATATGTACTATTTAGTATATCTCCCAGGGATTCCGAAATCTGAGAAAGTGATTGGTCTGCAGTAGGAATGACTGAAGAAAGACCACCACGTAAATCTTTGATTACAGACGTGGTAGGAGTTAACGTTGATGCTACATCTCCTAACTGGGTAACTGTTTCAAGCCTCAGCCTTACTTGCTCGGTTGTTAGCATTGTAGACTTGACTACTTTGTTTATTTTGCGTATTTGTGAGAGTTCGTTTGAAAGTGATTTGGCATAATTTGTTTCATGACTCTGTACTGCTTCTATAACATTATTGAAAATCTGTTTGTCACGTTGCTGCAGTCTGCCAGAAAATGCTTCCATTTTTGAGACTTGAATCTGCAGCTTTCGGTGTGCTTGTTCTAATCGAGGTTTTAGAGGTTCGGCAGCTCTCAAGCTTTCCCTAATTCTATTCTTGAGGTCATCTGAAGCCTTGCCCTTTTTCTTTTCTGGTCCACTCCATCTATCGAAGAAAGACATTCCGACTAGAGGTCTGTTGCATTCACACTTAATTTTACTATGTATCAAGAATATTTGTTAATAAGGTGAACTGAATCTCGTTCACACATTTCCTTGTTGCTCTTATGAGATAAACTCGATGAAACAGGCAATGTTCAAAAGTTATGTTAACGCCTAAAAAAGACCTCCATATAGCCACACACAGAACAGATACAAAGTGTGTAGTTACCATACTTCTTCATAATATTTGGAAGGTACTTTTCGATCGACATGCTCGGCTTTAACGGGATGGGTAGCGGTACCTTTTTTGGTACGGCCTGGGTTTCCTCTTCAAACTTCCCTTGGCATTTTGGACAATCTTTTGACATGCAAAGAAATTGGCAGGTGGAATAATTACGTGTTTCTCACTACTAAAAAATGGTATCACAAGACAACCGGATTCATGTATCTGTCGAAGAGTAGAAGATCGCTGGATTTCTGATTATTGGGACGAACTCTAACTTCAATTTCCTAGTTAGACAATTTTCACGAGATTTAATGAAAAGATAAGAAGATATGAGAAACGAAGTAACACTGGATTTAAGTTCATCAATTGAGTTTCCTACCTTTAATAATGAATGCAGAAAATTGTCAAGTAATGCAGATAGGGATACCAGTCTGAGCAAATTATACATTTAGCCCTTCACAGAAGATTCGGCCCTAGTTATAGCAAATATTTTAAGATGCGACCTTCGATGCTGAGCTCTAGACGTCCAAATATGGAATAGATCCACTTCCCCTGCAGGTCTCGCATCTACTGTTTGTCATCGTAGCCATAGTCCCGCCCAAGTTAGCCTTTATGGCTGATGTCGAGGGAGAAAATGCATAACCTGTCCCTAAACACATACTGCATCTTAACCACGCCTCGGGAACCCTACCTGTAACTTTTGAAGGCTTCTTACGGCTGTTCAAACGACTAATCACTTACCTAATGATGGCATAAAAATGCATTGATATCCATTAACATCAAAGCTGGCTGAAATAAACTTGATACAGGTCGAGAAGTAGGAACAATTAATGAAATCTCAGCCAGTCATCAGCCGCCATCGTTAAGTCCAAACAATTTGGAGATTGCCTCAATTGCTTCTGATAATGGAGTTCCTTGATCGGCAAATGACTCCTCTCCCAATATATTGTCTTCAGATTGTTCTTGAGCGATCCGCATATCCGTGTTTATAGCTGACTCAATCGGCGATCCATTTCCAGGAACTATCACCTGATTTGTCAACTGTCTATTATCTTGATCCTCAGATATAGTAAAATTAATACCTTGCTCGGCTAACATGTTGCTAGACGTAGACATATTGCGTACAGTTTTGTTATTTGCTGGACCCTCAACCATGCCAGCCGGAAGATTGGCGGAAGGGACTGACATGGTTTCTACTGGAGATGTTGCAATGCTCCGATTATTGATATTGGAAACGTTAGTCTCAAGCAATGTGTCATTATCAATACTCTTGATTAGTTCCTCAATTGCATTGCCCGTGCGTGTCCCGGTTGTGTTGGATGAAGGAAGTTCGGAGGTCTCTTTGAAGAATTTGATGAGGAGGCCTGCCAGTGCTCCTGGCTGCTCTTCAGGAATCCAATGTCCGGAGGAAGGCATTATTATTGCAGAGACGTTGTTTGCTATTCGTCTAGCAGACTCTAGACTATGATTTGTCTTGGTGTCATCTCCCCCAAATGGTGAAGCTTCGCCGGATACAGCTAAAACTGGTGTGCCGAAACTAGATCTTGACGTCTCATTATTCATTAATGCGTTGATTGAAGAAGCCCTGAAGTATTCAAATCCTGAACGCATTCCACCTGGAGCTGAATATTGCCTCGCATACTCGTCAATGGCAGCTTCGTTGATAGAATATGGATTATATGCTAACTGTCGGTAAAACCATGATAGGTACGGCTTTTCATTGCCAGCAACGAGGGCCTCTGGCATGTCCAATACCCTATGAAATGAAAACCACCAAGGCTCAGCAAACGATTCGTTGGAATATACACCTGGAAATACATAATCTATCACCGCAAGTTTATCAACATTGTTTGGATGAGCTACGGCGTAAGAATATGCTGTTTGAGCCCCTATGTCATGACCCACCATGTAAGTAGTATTAAAACCTAAACCAGATACCAATTGGTAAATGTCAGAGGCTGTCGTATTTCCATCATAACCAGATGCGGGCTTAGAGGTGTCACCCAAACCTCTCAAATCTGGCACAATTACAGTAAAATTGTTGTTAGCCAGAACCGGCATCACATCTCTCCATTCATACCATGTCTGAGGCCAACCGTGCAATAACACAATAGCGTCACCTTTACCGCCTATTACATAATGCATTGCTATGCCATTTATATTATCTCGGTAATGTTTGAAAAGGACATTATCAAGCATAAAAGAATCTGAACTGCCAGTGGGGTCAAAAGCCTTACCATCTTCAGTACCGTTAACTATCAGAGAAGAGTTAACAGTATCACTAACAAATTCATCTAACACCCTCTCTGCATTAGAAGGTGATGAAGATACTTGCGATATGGTAGCGTTTTGAAGTATCCTGGCTGTCCCTTCACTCTGCAGACCAGCTTCAACAAGCTCTCTATCGTCAAGAGATGAGAAGAGTGGGGACTGATATCGAAAGTGATGGGTTTGGCTATTCTGTGAAATTCCAAGATTGACGTCTATAACATTAAAACCAATAAAAAAGAGAGCAAGAAGCGCTGCTACATGTCCAAGTTGATAGTGGAAAAGACGCATTCGTTCCCGTATCTCCAGAATATTATTATAAATAAGACGATCACTCCGTATACACTTCCCGTCCAAAAATGTTTCACCTAAATCTTGTCATGTGTTTTGGTAATTACAAATAGAACTTGATTAAGTGATCAGGTCAGTCAATAGTGAATGATTTTCTTTGATGAGCATTTATTCTCATTTTCCGGTAGTCATGATTTACAGGTTTTACCCCCAGTTTCTGCATCTAAGATAATATTCTGTGTTTTTACATATATTTTGCTTTTTCCTTGTTTGTCAACGGCCAAGTTCGCGAGAATGCTTCAAAACTTGGAGATTAATGCGATTCTAATGGATAAAATTATAACTCAGTAGAAATTAAGGGAAAACGAAGGGGTTTAGGTGGATAATGCTATTTACTAAAGTCGGAACTGTAATACTTCTGGTGTCGGATATGGAAAGATCACTGAAATTCTATAGAGATTTGCTCGGATTGCCAATTAAGACCAAAACCCAGTCTCAAGATTGGGTTGAGTTTTTTAATCGTGAAACGACCTTATCACTGCATCCAATAAAGAAGGGTAAGGGAGGTAGCAGTGTCGACAACAAAGAAACGAAATTGGGAACAGGAACCCTTGTAGGATTCATGGTTAGCGATATCGACTCTACCGTTCAATTTCTCAAAGAGAACAATGTAAGGTTCTTCAAAGAACCTAGAGAAGAGCCTTTTGGCAAGCATGCAATAGTTCAAGATCCCGACGGTCATTTGATCTCTGTTGCTCAGCTTAACAGAGCCGCGTCAACAGCATCAGAGGCAGAAGAATTCGACCTTCTAGGGTTGCTTGGAGCAGAGTAATGAAATTATCAAGCAAATCAAAGTAGTCTGCCCGACTAACGAAAATCCAATTATATACCTTTAGAAAGAGTCTTAATATATGGCTTTTTTGTAGGTTGTAAATCTCGATTATAATTCTCCATGAAAGGATTATGATTTTAATCCGAGAATCGGTTAATCCCTCAAATGGGAGATGAACGGTTAGACTATTTACTCCCTATGTTGACAGGGTCATCTCCCCCTTTTGTCCCCTGAAGAAAGCAAAAAATCGCTGGAATTGGCTGTCAACGCTTGTCTCTTTTAAAATTAGATAATAGCCTGTAAGCATCTGCTTAGTTTAGATGATTTTTCTTTTTCTGAAATGCTGGATTTCGCCATTTACTTAAATATGATGAATTTCTTTATGATAGATTGAGGTAGAGAATAAAAGTGGGATTTGGGTCTTTGTTTAAGAAAATGAAAAAGAATGTAAAGAGCAGTGCAAGCGATGTTGAGAACAAAATTAAGAAAGAGGTCCAGCCTGTGAATGACCTGGAACAAAGGGATCGCGCCCTCAATGCAGAAAAGGCAGAACCTGGAGATGCGAAAATAGGACCGGATGAGATTAATAAATTACAAGCCAATGAAGGTGATCGACTTGAATCCAGCCGCTCGTCAGATCCCGATCCCGTGGCTTTTGGAGCTACTTCCATAGAGGTCACAGTTAATATTGACTCTGAAGTATTGCGAAAGGCTCAAGCAAAGGGAATCGATTTATCCAATACTTTGGAACAACAGCTCAGAAGAATGGTGTCTGACACTTGACGGTTGCTTCATTTACTCTCAAATTCGTTCAGTTCATTCTTGTGAGATCTGACACTGCCTTACGAAGCCCCGTAAATTGAGATAGCAAGGTCGAGATTAGATGTTATCTTCGCCTTACTAGTGGATGTCGCTTGGAGCTCTTCTTGACTTCTTTAACTGCTGCCTAAACAGCCAACCGACCAAAGGGTTCAACACGTAAGGAAAGGTTTGCTTTAGCCACACTCCTGCACGGACATAAAAGGGAACGATTATCTCAAGTCGACTTGAGCAAGATGCCTTCAGGATTGCTTTTGATACGGTCTGGGGCTCCAAGAAGAATCCAGCATAATTTGGCTTCTTTGGACCAAATGACTGGTGATTAAAAAAATTTGTCTTTACGCCAATTGGGCTTACGACCGTGATTTCAACCCCCGTACCGTGTAGCTCATGACGCAGGGACTCGGAAAATCCCAATATCGCGTACTTTGAAGCCGAATAACCAGCCATTCCCGCAACGCCAAAACTCGCTGCGACGGAAGCCACATTTACAATATGTCCACTTCGTCTCCTTAGCATCGGGCCAAGAAAAGCCTTGGTGCAATACACAGTTCCCAAATAATTGGTTCTCATGACCGACTCTAAATCTTCTACTGTTTGATCTTCCACCTTACCATAGATCCCTATCCCTGCGTTGTTTATCAAAATATCAATGTAACCGAACCTATCAATAACTTTTTGAGCAAGTTCAAATACCCCCTTTTTGTTTGACACATCGCAGCAATAAGAAACAACATTGACTTGGTCTACCCGTTTGCCTCCCCTGATAATACTCTCTAATTCAGCGAGCTTTGACTCCGTGCGGGCAACAAGGATTACTGCCATTGCCTCTGCTGATGCAAAATCTAATGCTGTTTGTTTACCGATGCCATTAGAAGCCCCCGTTATGAGTACTATTTTCCCTTTTAATTTATTTTGATTGGTTTTCATTTCAGCTTCATAGGACAATGTCATAAGGACAAAATTTAACCATTCGTCCATGTCGAATTGAAGGTTTGTAAGAGAAAGCACATGGTGTAGTTTGCAATAATTGAAGACAGTATGATGAAGAACTATGCTGAATTTTGATTCACCTCAGACTTATTGGGATTGAAGACCCTTTGTAAAGCGCTGAAAAAGAGGGTGCCTCATAAATTAAGTTATGGTCCAGATTCTTTTCCTTGCTTT
>OBLS010000021.1_pt1 | contig 43746 bp, 50 predicted proteins | sample 1519901 | NCBI WGS metagenome assembly OBLS01 (sample SAMEA3113585, study PRJEB22503) | soil metagenome | reverse complement strand
GTTACCATCATTTCCGCCATCGCCGTTACCATCATTTCCGCCATCGCCATCGCCATCATTACCGCCATCGCCGTTACCATCATTTCCGCCATCGCCGTTACCATCTTCTTCATCTGCCTGAGTTGCTTCGGCTATTGGAGGTGGATTAATAGCGTTAAAGGTTTGGGCTTGTTCGACATTACCTGTAACTGTATATGTAGCAGCAAATGGGTCACCATTTAATGTATGTAATGCAAGAGCATTTCCTGCAAATGGAAGTGAAGCAGCATTAATTGGACCATACTGTGGAGTCAAAAGACTAATTGCCACTGTCCCTTCTCCTAATGGAGCTGTAGCAATACCACCATACGTTGGATCAACATCGGTTTCATTTGCAAAATTTTGTAGAATTACAACCTCAGCTGGTTTACTTGCAGTATATGTAAGTGTTCCTTGATATATTGCACCATCATCTCTAGGTGGCAAAATTAATGCTAATTGATGAGATTCATGGCCAGGGAGAGGATCTTGTGTAGATGTTACTGTCCCTTGTTGAGCAAATGATTTACCTACTGATATGGTAGCTGCATCTGGTTTTGCTTCTGCGGCTTTTGCCACGCTAGTAGCATTACCTGCTTGAGTACTAGTTGCATTGGATGATTCAGTACTAGTAGCATTTTTAGGTTCAATCTCTGTCTGTTGAGCGCTAGTCGTATTGCCTGTTCCAGTGCTGGAAGAGTTTACAGATTCAATCTCACTTTCTTGAGCAAAAACTGAGAATTGAAGAAGTTGGGTACCTGTCGCCATAAGTGTTAGTAAAAACATGCTAAATATTGTGGAGGTTATTGTTATACCTTTAAACATTAGACTATCGGGGAATACATAGAATTTAAAGTTTCCTATAGAACTTTTTTCAAGAAGAATCAATAAATTTTTCTAACAATTACTTCAACTTAATAGGATTTCGAACTAATATCATATTTCAATAACCATTATAAAATTCTTAAGTAATTTTTTCTACTGCTTCTATATGGCATTCATGTCCTCTATGTTCTTTATCTAATCTTTCGGCTTCTTCATTAGTAATCGGGAACCTTTCAAGATTGAGATTCCTTTCACCCATTTTTTCTAAAATTACTTTCTTACATTGATCACAAATTAACTGAAGTAATATAGGCATAAGAAATAATACATATAATATGAAATATATTAGTTATTAAAAAAAGTATTTATTTATTTAATTGAAATATTAAAAATGGACTTTAAGACTTGCGGTTATTGTGGAAAAATATTTTCCCATTTAGGATGGCCCCATATTGAAGGAGATTCTAATAGAGGGGTTCTTAAGATAGAACATTTTTGTTGTGAAGAACATAAAGAATCATTTCTTATATCAAAAGAATAAACGTTAATAATATATTATTCAATAATCAGATTATATCATATAACTCTTCTAATTAATGACCGAATTTTACCAACCATATTATCCTTAATTTTATTTTCTCCGGTTTTTACGTAACACGCTTTACAAAGAGCTTTAAGGTTAGCAGGACTATTATCTTTTAATGATCCGTTAATATGGGCAAAAAATGGAGCCTCGTGTGTGTTAAATTTAATGGAACAACTTTGACAGCGATACCGCGCTCTTTCAAGTACTGTTTGCCTGATTCCCAAATTAATTTTATGGAATTTTTTTTTATTATTGCTACTTTTTCCCGATTCAGCATTGAACATTGAAGATCATAATATCAGTATCTTAGAATTAACTTTTTCGATCAATTCATTCTAGAGAGTTAATTAATTTTGGTATCAGAAATAATTAGTTTTCCACGCATTGTAGATGGATGCAAGGAACAATAATATTCAAAGGTTCCTACGTCTTTTGAAGCAATGACTGTAGTAAAATCTTGAGCAGAGTAGAGGTAACCGGTATTAACATTTAATTCATCTATAATAAAATCATGTCTTACAAAATCTTTATTTATAATAGTAATTTTTTCTGGTATATTTCTATCAATAAGTAGGGTAGGATTTGTATTATTAAAAAAATTGTTTTCTGCAACCAATAAAATCCCTTCTGCATTCATATCATTCTCTTTTACGGGATTGAGGAGATTACCAATGCCCCATAATGAACCTACAATAATAAAAGAAATTACAACTATTGCAATTAAATTATTTAACATGATTTTTATCTATTATTACTCTCCCGAACTTTACGTTATTGAAGCCATAGACAACATTCTGTTGATATACTAACCAATTTTATGTTCCATACTTTAATCCTTTTGTAGTAATTGAGCGAAGACATTCGATAACAGATAATACTGCCAGGTAACTTGTTTTGGGATTGGTCGGACTAGGAATATTTTTGACTCGTACTATTAATTCGCCAAATTTTCCTATTACCTTGATCTCATGTTTATTAATACGAATAGATGGATCGGCAATTACATTAACCTTGGTTTTTTCAACACCTATCCCAGCAAGACCTAATAAGGCAGCTACATTCACATTAGCTGGGAAATTTTCAACTGCCTCAATAGCTGATCCTTCAAAAATTAATGTTCTTTTTTTGATAGAATCTCCTGTCAAATTATTTTTTTTAAAAAATGGAGAATCTTTAAGTGAATTTGGATTCTTTGTTGTTGTTAGAGTTACGTAACTTATTGAATTTTTTACACTCTTGATAGCATCTATTCCAGCAATAGCTCCTGATGGAACATAAATATTTGTATCATTACTCTCTACATTTCTTATAACTTCAGAAAAAAAATCGGAATTAGCAAAAGCACCTACACTCATAACGAGTACATCTTTCTTGAATAAAATAAGTTGATTAAGATAACTTGTTATAGCATTTTGTGATGCAGCCTCTACTACCAATTCTATATCTTTGAAAGATTGAGACTTTATAAATTCATCAAAATTGTTAAAGATTAGTGGACTATTATGTGATAATTTTGATTTAACAATTTGCGCATTCTCAGGGCGAATATCAAAAAGAGAAAGCAAAGTTACATTTTTGCCCATGTTACTATCTACATGCTGGGCAAGCTCACTTCCTATAGCACCACAACCTATGATTGATATCTTTTTTTTCATAAAAAGTAATTAAAGATTTTATTTTATCAGTTAAAATAGTTTCCTAACTAATTTTTAAATATCTTTATATTTAAAAAGTAATAGATCAATTAGATTGATCTGTGTGAAAAAATTTTAGTTCTAAAGTAATAGTCATGAGAGTAATTTACCTTTTTAAAGTAGGAGAAATTTAAATATAAAACTTTATCCAATTGATAACATTCTTTCTATTGCATATCTGGCTTTATCAGCTGTTGTTTTTGGTACTCTTACTTGATATACATTATTTAATAAAGAATTATAAACTTTATCGATGGTAATTTTCTTCATATATTGACATACTGCATCTTTTCTAATGGGAATAAAATTTTTTGTCGGGTTTTCTTTTTGCATCCGATATAATATTCCTGTTTCTGTAGCTACAATGAAATCATTTTTAGATGAATTTTTCGCTCGTTCCATCATACCTTCGGTAGATAAAATATGACCTTCGTTTATTAAGTCTCCTTTTGACATATGGTACATAGTTGAAGAGGTACAACTGCATTCTGGATGGACCAAGAATTCCGCATTTCTGTACTCTTTCATCATTTTATTAATGTCTTCAGCACGAATTCCAGCATGTACATGACATTCCCCGGGCCATATGAACATGTTCTTTCTTTTGGTAATTTCAGATACATATGAACCTAAGAACATGTCTGGAAGAAAGAGAATTTCATTGTCTGGAGAGATACTATTTACTACTTTTACAGCATTAGAAGAAGTACAACAATAGTCTGATAATGCTTTCACCTCTGCAGAAGTGTTAACATAGCTAACAACAATAGCATCTGGATGCTCTTTCTTCCAATTCATTAATTCCGAACAATTTATAGAGGAAGCAAGAGAACACCCTGCATTTACATCTGGTATAAATACATCTTTATCTGGACAAATAATAGAAGCAGTTTCTGCCATGAAATGAACACCACAAAAAATAATATTTTTAGCATTTGTTTTTTCTGCTTTTCTGGAGAGAGCTAATGAATCTCCAATAAAATCGGCGACATCTTGCACTTCAGGTAATTGATAATTATGTGCAAGTATAATTGCATCTCGTTCCTTTTTTAAAGAGGAAATTTCTTTAGTATATTGATTCAATGTTAAACTCATTTGCTATTTAATATAAATATGAGCAAAACATGATTTAAATTAGTACTATTTAGGACACCTTTGCCTTAAATTTATACATCATAGGCATAGATTGCCTCTTTAAACTTTGCAATATATTTATTAGGAACATATTTAAAATATACATATGCCAACTCACGGATCGCTTACTAAGGCAGGAAAAGTAAAAGGTCAAACTCCTAAGGTACAGGCAAAGACACGCGTTAGTCCCATATCAAAGGTACGTAATAAAGAGAATTTTATTAAAAGATTTGAGAAAAGAGTACCACCTGGTCAGAAAAAACCTGAACGTGGTGGAAGAAGAAGATAAAATCTAATCCTTATTATTTTTGCTACTACTAGTCTATTATCTTTAAACTAAAATCTAATGATGGAGCCGAATGTGTCAAATACCCTATTGAAATAATGTCTGGTTTTAATTTGGCATAATTAACTACATTATCTACGGTCACTCCTCCTGATATTTCAATTTTAACTAAATTTCTCAAACCTTCATCTTTAAGCTTTAAAAGTGTATTTTTTGCCTCTAGTATAGAGAAATTATCTAGCATTATAATATTTGCTCCAGCTTCAATAGCTTCAATAGCTTCCTGTTCATTTTTGACTTCACATTCGATTTTTATAGAAGAACCTACTTTTTCTCGAATTAATGGGATTATTTTCCGTATAGATTTGTCTACAGCAATATGATTATCTTTTATCAACACCATATCATCAAGTCGAATTCTATGACTAATTCCTCCTCCTATGACAACTGCTTTTTTATCAAAGAGTCGTAATCCAGGGGCAGTTTTTCTTGTTGATGCTATTGAAATTTCTGGATCTATTTGATGAACTATATCAACAAATTTTCGTGTGGCTGTTGCTATACCACTCATTCTCATTAGTAAATTTAATGCAATTCTTTCAGCTTTCAATACGTCTTTGGCTGTTCCAGAGATCTCCAGAATTTTTGCCTTCGGCCTAATTTTCGTTCCATCTAACATATACGGTTTTGAATTGCAATTGCAAATATCAAATAATACTTGAACTTCTTCAATTCCGCAGATAATGCCTATAAAATCTGATTTAAATATGATTGTGGCAGTTACTGATTTATTAGAATTTTCCAGATTTTCACTAGTAATATCACCTATTCCAATGTCTTCCTGTAAAAAACGTATTAAGGATTTTCTAAGGTTAAAATGATTAGATAATTTTTTCATTAAGAGACTTTAAGTGCATATTTATGCGGTATGGATATTTCTAAAGTTTTAGCAATAAGCGATGTTTTGGAATCAAAAACAATTACTATTCCGGACCAATCACTAGAAAGATCGGTAGAATTACAAATAGGACAAACCTTTCCAACTGTAATAGCTTTACATTTTTTACAAGCTAATTCTCGTGGCATTTATTATTTGGCTACTCCTTTCTTTTCTTTTGGGGCTTGCGGTGTTTTAGCTTTTTCGATTTCTTCTTTAATCCAATCAAATGAACCTAAAAATGGCTGTCTACATGTGATTCCTATCTTTCCCATTGATGACCCTTTACCTAGGCTTACCGCTGTAATCCTTGCACGCATTTTAGAACCGATTCTCAAAGAACGAGAAGATTGGTTGGCTATTATTAATCCTTGTTTAATGTCACTTTTTAGATAATCATCCGTTATTTGAGAGAGATGTAAAAGAGCATCAGTTGGTCCAATTCTTACAAAGGCCCCAAAATCAGTTATTTCTATGATTTCTCCCTCTACTATTTCTTGAATTTTAGGAAAAAAAGTCAATGCTTTGAATGTTACCTTATGATAAGTAGCACCATCTCCAGTAACTAATTTACCAACTGAGTCAGCATTAGCATCAATAATCATTATTACATAACCCAACTCTGCGCTGATCATACTTTCGTATTTTTCTTTTAGAATCCCAATTGCAGTATTTCTTAATGAATTGGTAAGTCTGCTTGGTGGAATTCTAACAATATCAGTCATAGAAACTATATAAAACATGTTGGACGAGATAGGATATAATATATCAATTTATGAACCTTTTGTTTGTATTGTAGAAAAGAAACAAAAAAAATCACAGAGTGAAAATTTATCTTGAATACAATCTCATATTGTGTTAAAATCAATATTTAAATATTGCGAACGAGCTTTGTGTTTATGATGGTTACAGTTGATCAGGTTCTTACTTCGTTAAAAAAAGTAATAGATCCTGAATTACATAAAGATATTGTCTCTATGGGTATGATAAAAGAGATGACGATTAATAATGATAAAATATCTTTCACATTAGAACTTACTACTCCTGCATGTCCTTTCAATAGTGAAATAGAACAAGATGTAAGGAATGTGATTTCAGATTTAGGTGTTAAAGATTTAGATCTAAAGGTTACGGCAAGAGTGATGGAAGGAAGAGCTATATCTTTAGATGAGCTATTACCAGGGGTAAAAAATATCATTGCAGTCGCTAGTGGCAAAGGAGGTGTAGGCAAAACAACCGTTTCTGTCAACCTTGCAATAGCTCTTGCAAAGACTGGTGCAAAAGTAGGTCTATTAGATGCTGATATTTATGGTCCCAGTGTACCATTAATGCTGGGATTAAAAGATTCTCCTCAGGTAGTGGATGGTAAAATTCAGCCGCCAGTTTCAGAAGGAGTGAAAATTATTTCAATGGGTTTTTTTTATGAACAATCCCAACAAGCAGGAATTTATCGTGGGCCAATAATTTCTGGAATTATCAAACAATTTCTAACTGATGTAAATTGGGGTGAAATTGATTATCTTATTATTGATTTACCACCAGGAACAGGTGATGCACCATTAACAATTGCTCAGACAATTCCAATTACTGGAATTTTAGTGGTAACAACACCACAAGAGGTTGCAATGAATGTGGCAGTCAAAGCAATAGGGATGTTTAACAAGTTAAATGTTCCGATTATAGGTGTCATAGAAAATATGAGCTATCTAGAATGTCCACATTGCCATTCTAACATACATATTTTTGGAAAGGGTGCAGGCCAAAAAATAAGTGACCAATTTAAGATTCCATATATTGGAGATATCCCTTTACATCCACAAATAATGCATGGAAGCGATATAGGCAAACCTGTTATAATCTCGGATCCCGAATCCAGCCAGACAAAATCATTCTTAAAAATTTCAAAATTAGTTGCTGGAAGGGTAAGTGTTTTAGCTGCAGAAATGCAGGCTCAGGAACAATATGAGGAAAAACAAGAAAAATCCGAAAACAATAACTTAAAGCAAGCAGAAAATGCCTCTTAAAGATGAGCATGTAAATATTCTAAAAAAACCTTTTGGTGAATTAATAAAACAAGAAGAAATATCTAAACAAAAAATTAATTCTCTAGTTAAAGATTCTAAAGTTTTGATAACAGTAGGAGATGCTACAACTGAAAAAATCATTTCCTTTGGTCTCACTCCCGATTTATCTATAATTGACTGTGTGGAGAGACGTATAAGAAGAACGGAATCGAAAATTTTAGAACTCAAAACCTTCTTTTTGACCACTACTAAATTCAAGCAATACCAATGTAAAAATCCAAAGGGGACTATAACAAAAGAAGCCTATATTACAATAAAAAAAATATTAATGAAAGGAGAACAAGCTATTATTGTTATTGACGGTGAAGAAGATATGCTAGCCTTAGCAGTTTTTGCTCTTGCTCCTCTAGATTCGGTAGTTTTTTATGGTCAACCACTAGAGGGATTAGTTAGCGTAAAAATAAACGATAAAATAAAAAACAAATCAAGAAATTTGTTACAGAGTATAGGGGTGGAATAAATCCGCGGGGATGATGAAGTGGTGGCTGTATGAAGAAATATCTAATGATTTGTGATACCATTTTCTGACCCTCATATTAATTAAGAAAAAGGCCAATTGTCACTTTTCAGGAGTCACATCCACACCCATCATTCTCATGATTACTGATTTTAATATCATATAAGGTGATACAATCTTTACATATACTTTGACCCATAGAAATAGGCGAATTACAAAATGAACAAACATTCCTAAAGTTTTCCATCAAAAAAATGGTTATGAATTTCTATATAGTTTTTACTATTTTTTACTAAAAAAAAGGCTTTTCAATTATGAAAATGTTATATTTATTCCTTATGTATGACAGGAACATTCACATTTTGTTAATTTTATATCAAAGGAACAGTCAAAGTTAGGACCACAAACATCACTAATAGGAAGATCCACTGGACAATCAGAATGTCGGTCTCTTCTACAGAAAAAAGAAATCTTCACAGAATTCATTGACTAAAGGGACATTAATTTTTAACTATAGATATAAAAATTATTAGTCAAGATCGATATTGAATAATTGCGGAGCATAAATTGATCCATCTCTTACTCTTTTTACTTTTGAAACCGAAAGATAATGTGGCCAAATTGTAACCATAACGGCTCCCATTGGAACTCCTTCTGGGACCTCAATTAATACTATATCATCAGCCAAAACGCCATATTCCTTTACTAATTTGGACTTGGCTAGATCAATGAGATCCGGCGGCATGCCACTACTATATAAGTAAACCTGCCCTGAGTATTCTATTTTCTGATTCATATATTTAATTAGTAGATAAAAGTATAATAATTTTTAAAAGAAGAAGAATATGAATTTAGATTGTAATTAAAACCTATTATAACTTCTTGTTTTATACAAACATATTAGAGTTCATCGATATGATATTTTGACATACATCCTTTACATTCATATATTTCATCACCAACAGGTCCTGATACATTGAATCTCACTATAGTAGTACATTTCGGACATCGACCTTCAACACTTTTAGTCTTTCTTTGAGGTTTAATTGTGCGTCTTTTCCTACTTCCCATCTTATTTTATTGTAATTGATATACTGTTTTATAAACGTCTTTAAATTATTTTAGGAAATTTCATCCTATTATATTTAGTACATTTTTTACTTTTTTAATAGAATGTATTTTGAATTAACTTTGGAAATTAGTTTAAATTAAATAAAAGATTCCAGATACTTATGTTTATAATTGACATTACCAAAAAAATGTTCTTTTTTCAATCATAATACCCAATGTGACGTTCCGCCCTCCTACATATTATCTGTTATAGAAAATGAAGAATACCTAATTGGAGTGTCATGCCTAGAGCATTTAGAAGCAATAAAATCTAAGATAAAAAAATTACAACAAACTAAATCCATTCCAAATGGACGATTAAAGATAGACAATATCAAAATGGTTTCTACTAATTGTATAAAGGGATCACCAGAGGATTATGAAGAGGTTTATTCTAAACGTTTAAGCGAAAATTAATAAAAATATGAAATCACCACAATTTAGAAAGATTTTGTAATAGTTCTCTATTAACAATGTATAATGGTTTTTTCTTAGCGAGTATATTGTGCAAATTAATGGCTGCCACTTTAGACATTCTCTCCCGAGTTTGGACTGTTGCACTGCCAAGATGAGGTAAAAGGATGACATTTTTAAATTTCGATAGTTCATTTCGATTTGGTAATGGTTCTTTTTCAAATACATCCAAACCTGCTCCAGCAATCCATTTATTTTTTAATGCTTTTATTAAAGAGCTTTCATTTATTATACCTCCCCTTGAAGTATTAATTAGAAATGAAGTTTTTTTCATTTTCTTTAGTTCTGTACTATCGATTAAATGAAAATTATCCTTATCTAAGCTCGTATGAATGGAAAGAAAATCACTATTTTCTAATAATTGATCAAACGTCACAAATGTGGCATTCAATTTATTTTCTATTGATTTAGGTAATTGGTGTCTATTATTATATATAATATTCATATTGAACCCATTAGCTCGTTTAGCAACAGCAGTACCAATATTTCCCAATCCCAGAATTCCTAAAGTTGAGCCATATATATTACTACCAAGAAATAAATCGGGTGTCCAGCCTTTTTTCCATTTGCCTTCAATTATATATAAGTAGCCTTCTACAATTTTTCGAGATAATGCAAGAATTAATGCAAAAGTTAGATCAGCAGTAGCTTCCGATAATATATTACCTGTAGTAGTAACATAAATTCCTCTCTTCGTAGCCTCACCTATATCAATATGATCATATCCTGTACTGTATGTACTAATTACCTTTAAATTAGAACCAGCCGCATCCATTATCTCAGAGTCAATTTTTTCGGATAATGTGCAAAGAATTCCATAAACATTCTTAACTTTTCTAATCATAACGTTTTTGGTAGGAGAAGCAGTTCTATTATACAGGATGACATCATAATAATTTTTTAGTAATTCTATTCCTATAGAATTAATCTTTCTTGTTATAAAAATTTTTTTTCTTTCCATAGAGATAATATAAAATTTAACTTTATTTATTTATAAAAAATAATTGCATATATTTTAATATTTAATAAAGAAAAAAATTATTACTCTAGTTGAGCTATTAAATTATCATTGAAAAGAGGTACTGTAAATCTTCCTTTACATCATGGACAGGCTCCTTCTTATTTGGTAAAGAGAATGATAAAACTTTCATCAGCAATTAGTACAATAATTATAGAAGAAAGTGGTTCAAAAGAATTTTTTAAACGTATATCTGATCCTCTGTGGTTCCAAGCATTTGGATGCGTATTAGGCTTTGATTGGCATTCATCTGGTTTAACTACTGTCGTTACTGGTGTATTGAAACAATCATTAAATTCTGAACAGCATGGAATAACTATTTCAGGTGGCAAAGGAAAAAATTCTACGAAACCAAAATATGAAATTAATACGCTTGCTGAAAAAAATTACAATTTATCTACAAGTAAAATTAATCATTTATTATATGCAAGTAAGATGTCAGCAAAAATAGATAATTCTGCTATTCAAGATGGCTTTAATTTATATCATCATATGATTTTTTTTGATGGTGATGGTAATTGGACAATTATACAACAAGGACTAAATCAAAAATATAAGCTAGCTAGAAGATATCACTGGATATCTGATAATCTTATTAACTATATTATAGAACCTCATAAAGGAATTATAGGACATGAAAGAATTCCCTTATGTTTAAATATGACTTCAAGAGAAGCAGAGGAAAATCGCAAAAGTTGCGTAGATTTAGTAAAGGAAGGATCCAATTCAATACAATCTTGTATTTATAAAATTATGGAAACAAATACCTTTGAGAAGTTAGATAAATGGATCTCTTTGAATAGATTACATTCTGACAGTAATAATTTTGTAGAGCAATGGCATTCACATATTGAGAAATATGAAATGCCTCGAAAAATCAATTGGAAGACAATGGATAAATTATATGATATTAGACCTACAAATTATGAGCATCTAATTTCTCAAAACGGAGTAGGCCCGTCAACTGTACGCGCCTTAGCTCTAATATCTGAAATCATTTATGGGAATAGAGCCTCGTGGAGCGATCCTGTCAAATATAATTATGCCCATGGAGGCAAAGATGGAGTGCCATATCCCATAGCCAGAAATACATATGATAACTCTATAAAGTATTTGAGTGAAGCAATAAATGGATCGGAAATAGAAAAAGTAGAAAAGATCTCTTCACTAAAAAGATTATCAATGTATTCCAATATTCTTTTTAATACCAACGATTACAATTATAACAGTAAATAAGCCTTTATTGTTACACTTTAAATTTTCAATTTCACAAATGGTCTATGAGTGTTCAAACAAACGCTAAAAAAGTATAGGAAACTTTTATAAGAAATGTTTTCTTTATTACATCGAAAAGCTTATGAAAAACATTTTATTAATTGTAATGGTCGCGACATTCTTTATAACCATGTTTGGATCGAATCCAGGAAATTATATTCTTGCTCAAGAGGGTGCTATTATGCCAGGAGGATCTGTTAATGACACAATGTCAGGTAAAAATGCAACTCAATGGGCCAATGCAACATTAGCATTTGCTCAAGAGGGTTTTACAACTAAAGATTTAGTTAACGAAACCATAGACCTAGGAAACTCTTCAACCTCTAATGCAACATTAGCATTTGCTCAAGAGGGTGCTATTATGCCAGGAGGATCTGTTAATGACACAATGTCAGGTAAAAATGCAACTCAATGGGCCAATGCAACATTAGCATTTGCTCAAGAGGGTTTTACAACTAAAGATTTAGTTAACGAAACCATAGACCTAGGAAACTCTTCAACCTCTAATGCAACATTAGCATTTGCTCAAGAGGGTGCTATTATGCCAGGAGGATCTGTTAATGACACAATGTCAGGTAAAAATGCAACTCAATGGGCCAATGCAACATTAGCATTTGCTCAAGAGGGTTTTACAACTAAAGATTTAGTTAACGAAACCATAGACCTAGGAAACTCTTCAACCTCTAATGCAACATTAGCATTTGCTCAAGAGGGTGCTATTATGCCAGGAGGATCTGTTAATGACACAATGTCAGGTAAAAATGCAACTCAATGGGCCAATGCAACATTGGCTACTGCATTAGTATCTTAAATTCATCATATTTTTCTTTTAGTGTTTTAACCCTTCATTTTTAGTTAGCTAAAAAATTTCTCATATACCTTTCAAATAAATAACTTTTCACTTTAGGGTTTTAACTTATCTTTGATTTATTTGTCGAATTTAGATGAATATATAGTATGAATAGTCTATGAATTAATAAGATGAGTTCATTTCTCTAGATCATAATTATTCTGTTGGTACTTAATTCCCTCAATATAATGTAGATAGATTATTAGAAAATACAGATCAAACAAATTACAATCAGACAAATTAATACTGCAAAGGTTTACTAACCATTATAAGTTTTCACCTTTGAGGGTGTTTTGAATATGTTTGTTTTTTGAAGATGTTTATGTAACTAAAAATATACTTAACAAGAAAACAATAAACCTTCAACCGAATATGTAATATTTATAAAATAAAAAAAGCATTTATTACATTCACATTCAATCATAGATTTAATAACAAAGATTTAATCACCTATTTTATAATTCGTTCTAAGATAGATATATTTTTATTTTATAGAGTAAGAAGCTCTATTATATTTGAGGATATAAGGATGAATTCTTATGGATATCTGTGATAATATGTCGCTAAAAGTGAAACCTTTTGCTAAAAATATATCTGAAACTTGTCATCCCTTTGTAAAATGGGCCGGAGGAAAATCACGTCTTATTTCTCAAATAAAAAAGTTTATTCCCAATGAATTTAATAATTATTTTGAACCTTTTGTAGGCAGTGGAGCATTATTTTTTTATATTATAAGATCTTTTAAAATTAAAAGGGATTGCTATGCTCATCTATCTGACATTAACTCTGAATTGATAAATGGATATAAAATCATAAAAGATAATTTAACGGATCTAATTAAAGAATTACAATATAATGAAATCGAATATAATAAGGATCCAAAAAGATTTTATTATAAACTAAGAGAGGAAAATTATAGGTTCAATCATATTCAGAAAGCCGCTAGATTTATTACCTTAAATAAGACATGTTATAATGGTTTATACAGAGTTAATAAGAAGGGTTTGTTTAATGTTCCTATTGGAAATTATATAAACCCAAAAATTTGTGATCTCGAAAATCTTAGTAAAGTAAATAAAATTTTAAATTTAACAAATACAATTTTAGAAACTTATGATTATCAATATATAACTACAAAAATTAAAGAAAATGATTTTATATATTTTGATCCTCCATATCATCCAGTAAATGACACATCAAATTTTACTAATTATACTTGTCATGGATTTGATTATAATCAACAAAAAAGATTAGCTAATTTTTTTTATGAATTAGACAAAAGAAAATGTAAAATACTATTAAGCAATTCTGATACTTCATTGGTTAGAGAGTTATATTCTTCATTCACGGAAAATATAATATCTCTAACTACTCTTCGGTCGATTAATAGCAATACAGAAAAAAGAAAAAATCATTCTGAACTGATTATAAAGAACTTTTAAAGCAATTAAGAAATAAGTGAAGTCGTTAACTATTATATATAGGAAATTTTATTTACATTAAATGAAAGATAAAAAAATTTTTCATTATCTTGATCTAATTATATTTTCATGTATTATTTTAGCTTTTCTAGGTTCCTTAGATCATGCTTATGCTTTTTTCCATGATCAAGATGCACTAAATACAGGTTTTGAGAAATCAAAACAAAGTATACAATCATTATTTGATAGAGTAAATAATGCTTCTACCAATTATCAAAATGATATTGCTACATTAGACCTATCACTTAGCAACAATAATGTAACAATAATAAAGAAAAATCAAGAATATATTGACCATCTAAAAGAGATCATATCCTCTGCTAAAAAAACCACAGTACAACAAGAGTATAAATCCCTCCTCAATAACTATATTGTTTCAATTGAAAGTGAAATGGAAAGCTACGACCATTATAATAAGCACCTTCGAACTGGAAATATTACTGAAAATAAAATATCCATGGATCTACTTTCCAAGGCATTTAATTATGAAACCAAAGCAATTAACGAATATAAACAACTGGAATTACAATAGATTACTTTTATATCTCTTAAAAAATATATAGCACATAGAGAATTATCACTTTTCACAATACCGCTTTAACTTATTGGTTTTTATATCTATAAGTCATAAGTCATTCAGAACAATATGAATTGTCCTTGTTGTGGAGGAAAAATGAAAGCAAATCATGGAGATAAATTAACAGTTTTTAAATGTAATAGTTGTGGTCTAACTAATACAGAACTTAAAAATAATATAAAATGAAAAATAAATTAAGTAGCTATTATTACCTTAGGTTATTATTATATCCTAATAAAATTTGACCAAAGAAATTAATCATTTGCAGGTGTAAAGAAAGATCTTTTATCATTTATATTTTCGGTCAGACTAGATAGATTGGTAATAAAATATATAATACTTTTTTTTCTCTCCTAAATGAATCAAAATGGGGTAAGTATGAAAGATAATAATTTATTTAAATATCATGTTGAATCATTAATATTGTATTTTATAATAAATACTCATTTTTTTAACTTTATTTAAATTCATGATAATTGTTACATAAACCAAGATCTTGTGTATGTAAAGCAAATTATTATCTAATAAGGACAGATTTAATGGCATAATTGAACGATTGCATTCATTTTTTTAGAATAAAACGCAAAATTAAAGGAAATAAAATAATACATACTAATACTATCAAATAAATATTAAATGTAAAAAAAATATTTTCTTTGATAATAGGTTTCTTTTTTGTTATAGTGGTTTGGTAATTTTCTACTAGTTTTGCCACGCTTTCGTTTGAATTTCTTGGAGGTTTATCAAAATCAAAGGCCCCTAAAATATTATTAGATAAGGAATCTCTCATATCAATCGATTTTAGATTAAAATTATACTCTATGAATTTTACAATCGACAGTGTGTCATAGAATGTAGAATCTATTATACCTTTATGTGAATACGGAGATATGAATAGTGTTGGTACTCTAAAACCATGTTCGGATCCAGAATTTAGAGGCGGGGGCACATGGTCATACCAACCACCAGAACCACTATAAGTTAAGATGAAAAGACTATTCTTCCAATGTTTACTTTGCATCAAAGAAATAATTAAAGAGACAACTGATTCCTGACCTTTTAAAATATCTTTTGGACTACTTTCTTGACTATCAGGTAAAATAATATACGATACAGAGGGTAAATTATGCTTTAGATCATGGAAATAGTTACTGAGGTCTTGTATTCTTCCATTGAGTGTAGCATTTTCCACAAATCGAGGAATTCCAAGGATGGGATTTAAAGTAAGATAACGCTTTGACGATTCATTAGCATTGGTATAATTTAGACCAGAATCATAGTTTTCTACATAAATTTTCCACGTAAATCTTTTTTTTTCTAATAAATCTAATACTGTAGAATTAATAGATAGACCTTTTGTAGGTACATATTTTTTAAAATTCCCTTCTTCTGCAGTAAATAAATGCAAATTATTTGTCAAGTCTGTCTGTCTGGTGGCACTAAAAAAGTTATCTGCTAGAACAAAGTTTGATGCCAAATACCAATATGGACCAATTTCACTATTGTTATAATATCCCATTACAATAGTATGGTTGTCTTTCTTTGAAATATCATTTAGTTTTATGGTGTTATCATTTTGAGCATGAATAAACCCATCCATAAAACCGTAATTGTAAGATTTCTCATAAACTAGTGGTCCATATTTTAAATTAGGTGTCTTGGTATTTTTTAAATGAAAAGGTTCTATCAAACCTTCAGTTATATTGGGTATTACTTTTAAATCAAAATAATTCGTCCCATTGAAATTCAAAGGAGAATTTTTATTCTCATATTTAATATTAGTCGTACTTAATCCAATGTCTACAATCGATCCTGGTGGAATATCTTTCGTTGTAAAAAATGAAGAAATTTCATTTTCACTCAATGATCGGTTCCAAAGTAAAACGTTGTCTATACTACCAACATAAAAATTATTTTGTTTTAAAAAATTTGCACCTAATCTAATAAATGGCAAGTTATTGTCATCTGGTATTTCCCCTAGAGTATTTTTCTTTGCTTGTAAATTTTTATCTACAAACAATTTTAATACTGACTGGTTATAGGTTAATAAAACATGGTGCCAATTATTATCTGTATATTTATTTTCTGATACTACAAAAAAATCTTTTCCGTTCTTTGTTTCGAAACCACCTGTTAGATGTTCTTTTTCATTAAGCCATATACCAAAGTTTAAATTATTTCCAGGCGTCTCTTTTCCAATTCCGCCTTTGTTTATAAGAAAACTTTCTTTTCCCGCATTAGAAATATTACTATTAAAACTCAATGATATTGTAAAATTTTGAAAGGACGGTGAGAATTCAAATGGATTTATTGGAATACTTACATTTTTCGGAAAACCATTACTTTCTTCATAACTTCCAAAATAATTATCAAAACTTCTCCGTCCTTGAGAAATAACGATCACATGATCAATAGGAGTTTTATTCTTTTGAGATAAACCGATATTATCATAGGAATAGGCTGTTGTAATAACAAAAACAATACTACTAATAGAGAAAGAGAAAAAAACCAAAAGTATGAAATAAAGTGATTTGAATAGCATTTTACATCAAGGTTACCATCATAAACTAATAATTTTCTTTTATTAAATCCAGATAAAAATCATATTATTAGTTAAAGTCATATACTATTATCGCCGGACTTGAAAATAGTTTATTATTTTCTACACTACTATAATTTTGGTAATTAACATAAACTGGAACTCCATCATACTTTTTAACGTAATCCTCTAGTTCTATTGCTTTATTTTGTAAAAATTTTCCATTATCAATTTGAATTTTTTCATAAACAATATAGTTTATTTTATTAGCCAAGATTGAAATATCTATATTTTCTAATTTTTGATATGAAGGATTGTTATTTGATTGAATTGCTATTGAATCTCTGTGAGAATAAAATTTTATTATATTTGACATGTGAGTATACAGAGTAAGAATTGTCGAATTCTCTGGCGTATTTTCTTTAATCCACATCGCCGCATCTTTCATATGAAAGAGGGATTCTGAACCGAGAACAGGATTATAAGGAATAGACAAGAAATATTCATAAATATTTTGGTTATTTGAAAGTAATGTCAGTGGAATTATACCAATTAACAAAATCTCCTTCCTCGGAATCCTCTTAATCCAATCCCCTGAAAGAAAAGAAATACCAAAGATAACAAGAAAGGGCGTAATCGAAAAAAGAAAATGATATCCTTTAACGGACAACATTTGATAGAAAAGTAGGGGAATAGCAATCCAGAGAAAAGGAAGTATCATATTCAAAAACTTCCAATTTGTTCTGCTAAATATGATATATAGGTACGCGATGACAAGTAACGAAGCTAAAATATAGCCTAAAATATCCGTAGAGATAATAAGAAAATAATAAAAGCTATCATGAAGTGCTGGTCTAGAACTTTGCCAATCAATATATTCTAATAATGATTCACGTGCTTCTTCTAAAGTAATAAATGAAATCCAATATGGAGAAGTTATAAAAATAAAAGATAAAGTAACAATGAGAATATTTCTAAATCTTATTTTCTTATTTATAAAAATTAAACTTATAAGAGAAATAGCAAAAGATATTATTCCAACCTCCTTTGAAAGAAAGCTAAGACCAGACGTGATTCCTATTCCATAAAGAAGTAAGATTGTATTTTGCCGATAATATAGTAGAATTAGTAAAAGATCAAGAACAAAGAAAAATGCCATTGAAACATCAACAAGAGCTTGTTTGGAGAATACAACATGGTATGGAAGTAAACTAAGAATAATAGAAGAGATTATCGCAGTTTGTTGGTTGTATAGAAATTTAGCAATAAAATAAGATATAACAACAATACCACAACTCAAAAACACAGGAACGATCCGAGCAGTAAATTCGTTTATCCCAAAAAAATAAAATGAGAGCGAAATCATAAATTGCAATAATAAGGGATGAGCTCTAAAAATAGAAAATTGTTCTTGATATTCACTATAATTGGCAAGTGATGCTGCCTGTCCAGCATATATTGCTTCATCATTATTGAAAGCTAACTTATCCAAGTCATAAGATCTTATGATAAATGCAACAACAAAAATTAAGAAAATTATACATATTTCTTGTTTTGATATAGTAGAATAATTACTATTAGTTAAAAAATATTTAAAATTCAATAGTTATCTTCATTAGAGCAGCAAAAATTATTTATATTTTTTTATCATTATAAGATTATACCAAAAGAAAAAAAATTTTAAGGAACAGGTAATGGTCTTGGAAATGGTGGCTGTTCACCTGTTAATGTAACGCTGAACCATTTTGTTAAAGGTCCAGGGTTGATACACGTTAATTTTGATGTTAGCTCATTTGGTCCTACTTCTATCTCACGATATTCTTTTGTATAATTAAATGTCCATGTCGAGTAATCACTTGAGCCTCCTGGTCCTGTAGGGGTAACAATTTGAGATGGCTTTTCATTATTCCAATCCACTTCTACTACACAATCTCTCGAGGCAGTATCACTTGATGTTCCATTGATACTAAGTTCGCCAGCAGGAACTTGGTCAGCATTTTTATGAGATGTAATTTTTACAAACATTTTAGGAGTAAATTTAGCATCAGAAGAAGATTTTGATTCCTCAGATTTTTGAGCATTCGTGGCAGGCCCTTTCAATTGTGAATCTTCCTGTTGAGGATATGCTTTTTCTATTGTAAATCCAACTATAGAAATTGTTGCTAATATTAAAATTGTAAATAGGTATTTTTCATGATTTCTCAATAAAAAATGAACAGAATATGGTTTCATTAACCTTGAAATTAAGAATGTTTATTTAATAAGTAGTGTAAAAATGGATAGAGCACCTACTAAAGATATATTCGCTTATTGAATTCTTAATTTTAATAGAGTTATTTTTTCATCCTAATAAAGCAGAGCACCAATTACTACTAAAGACACACCGAGAAGAATTACAATAAATCCCTTAGTAGTCCAAGATGGATTGTTATACATAAATGAACGCTTAGGTCCTACAAATGATTTACTTTGATAGTAAAATATAATTCCAAGAATTAGGATAATTACTCCTAAAGCGATTAATGGTAATATCATAATCTATCTCTAGATAAAAAAGTAGAATTAGAATAATATTCTTTTGCCTTTATTATATATTTAAATTGATACATATGAATTATCACTTTTTCGAATTGTATTCTATAAAAATGAGTTTTAATTTACTGTTCGTCCACAAAAGATTTAAAAATAAATAACTACACTCTATTTCACTATTGGAATATCATTAATTATCCATTAGTCAAATACTCGTTAAAAATCGACTTGAATTTTTTATAAAATCTCCATAAAGATTATTCCTTATCTTTCAATAAGTTAAGACTAACATGGTTAGGTTTTTTTGAAATGTAGTTGCTATTCTTATAATAATCCCAACAAACTCTCTCTAATACAGATCCTTATAATTAATTTGTAAGAAAAGATATAGCAACAAAAGTTAGGAAAATTGGATTGTTTAATTTATACCTAATTTATATGATAAAAACGGGGATAATTTGTACTATATTAACAATACATCCGTTGACACTATTTCAGCGATCATAGGCGAGGTTTTAATTTGAATTTCTGTCTGGAAACAGTCTTTGATGTTCTTCTAGCATACATCTGTTATATACAAAATCGATTCCATTTGTTTTTGCCATTTCTTCTGCACGTTGATTAAAAATACCTTTTTGTAACCAGATTACCTTTATTCCTTTTTTCTTTAATAAATCCTCTACGACAGGGACAATATCTTCTGATTTTCGAAATATGTCTACGATATCAACATCTTCTTTAATTTCGGAAACCTGGTTGTAGGATTTTCTTTCTAAAATTTCTTCAGTTGTAGGATTTACTGGTATTATATTATAACCATTCTTTACTAAATAGCTAGGTACAAAATGAGAAGGTTTTTCTTCATTTTTAGACATACCTACTACTGCAATATTTTTTAAATTATAAAATTTTTTTATTTCCTCATCTGTATGATGATCTGTATCCATTATTTTAAAATATATCTTAAAGTATTTATTGATTATTAAAGTAAAGGTATAATCTTATTACGAATTCTAAATAAAATTTGGAAACATATAAAGGAAACTCAATCTTCAAATTGTTTTTTATTTATTTTAATTCATCTTCAGATAATGGTAGAGAAAATCCACCCTCTTCTAGAGGAATATCAGCCATTGAAATTGCATCTAACAGGTTAGAATCTAAATCTATAGATTTAATTTTATTTCTTAACAGATTGATTAGATCATATGTAGTAAGTATTCCAATAATATCATTATTTTCAAGAATTGCCAAATGTTTTATTTTTTTTTCTACCATTAGTTTTGTTGCATCATTTATGGTGGAATTTTTACTAATTGTTATTAAAGGAGAAGACATTACTTTAGCTGCAGTTAATGTATTTGCAAGGAGGTTTTTCGCACATATTTCTTTTATCAGGTCTTTCTCTGTAACTATTCCTATAATTTTATCATTATTATCTATTATTACTACTGAACTAATCCTACGTTTTACCATGGTTTTTGATATTTCTAAGGCGGAGATTTCATGATTTATCTTTACCACATTCTTACTCATGATTTCATGAATATACGTTGAGTTAGAGTCATCCGAACTATGCATCAATATAAATTTCAAATGGTTATTAATTAAATTTTATTTAATTAAAAATAAATAGTAATGACATGAAAAAGATTGAATGCTATGATTCAATCATGAACTTTATTATAATGTAATTCTATATTATAATGTGGGAAGATGGGATAATGATTCTGGCCGAAAGTCACCTTTAGGACTAAATAGGAAAAAAATAAAATATATTATGTACGGTGGTTTTGTAATTGTTGCTATTGTTGTTCTATCAGTTTTTATTCCTCGAGCAGGATTGACCGTGGAGATTTTTGAAAGAAGCGATGCAATGCATTCAGTCAAAACAATAAGTATCAAGGTAAACAATAACAGTCTTCAAGAAATCAAAGATGTTATGGTGCAATTTGGTGAAAACGGTAAACTGCATTCGTTTGGAAATATCGGACCATTCAGTGCAATAGCTATAACTCCTGAACCTAATGAATTGAATTTTGATAGAGTTATTGTATCTGCAAATGCTGGAAATATTAAGACTATAAAATTCAGATAATTTGATATTGTAGATCAAGTTGAAATTAATGAACGCAGTAAGAGAATTATATTACTTTTTCGCTCTCGTAGTCTTCTTAGAGAGTAAGGGAGCCAATTTTCGCCATATGGTATATATTCATGAACAGTAAATTCTTTTGATAATAAATTGACTTTTAGTTTTTCACGAATTCCCTTTAAAAATTGAAATTGTAAATGTTCTTTTTTAAAGTTATATAAATAAAATAGATCTAAAGATTTTTGAATTATATTAGCATCATGAGTTGCAAGTGCAAAAATTTGGTTTTCTCTAAGTTTATCCTTTTGGGAAAGTAAAAGTTTTGCCATTTCAACATAATTGGTATCTATTTCAACTTTCGTTTTGAATGCATATTCCTCTTTTTCATGATAAGCACCCTTTACTAATCTTATATTGGGTTGATATGCCAATAATTTTATCAAATCAGAATAACTTCTTTTTAGATATGATTGGAGTACAATACCTATTTCATGATTTTCTTCCCTTGCCTTTTGATAAATTGTCAAAGTGGATTCAACGTTCTTGAAAGATTCCATATCTATCCAAATAAAAATATTATTTTTTTTTGCAATTGAAGTTATTTCTAATAAGTGGTCTAGACAGAGATTCATATCCAAAGATAGCCCGATTTGTGTGGGTTTTATTGAGATTGATCCTTCAATACCACTTTCTATCATTTTTTTTATTAGCTTTTTATATTCTATTACAGTTTTTTTTACACTATCTTGATTTTTTAAATCTTCTCCAAGATAATTGATAATACAACCTAAACCTCTTTCATTTGCATTCAAAGCATAACTTAACGCATCATCTATGTTATATCCAGCAATCCATTTTTTAGATAACCTAAAAAGAAGTTTTTCTAATAGAAAAGGTTCCTTATGATAAGAATGAGGAAATTTATGGGAGAAATGGTCGTCATTAATAAAATAATTCATAATATATCTTCAATTTCTTTATATTAAAGTTATTTTGGTGTACAAATGTTATAGTATCTTAAAGTTAGGAATGAATTGACTAAATTCTAATTGTATTGTGATTTCCAACTTTACTAGATAAACGGGGACATTCTTTTATATTCATTTGTTCTATATTTAATAGAATAATAATGGGTACTCAGATGACAAGTGCAAGACGAGGAATTCCTACAGAGGAAATGCTCCAGGTTGCAAAAGATGAAGATATAGATATAAATTATATAATTCAAAAAGTAGCAAATGGTTCTGTAATTATTCCCAGAAATAATATAAGAAAACAAAAAATAAAAGTTGTTGGTATTGGAAAGGGACTAAAAACCAAAGTTAATGTTAATATTGGAACCTCAACTCTCTATCAGAACTTAGACGAAGAAGTCTCAAAGGCGAAAGTTGCGGTGAAATATGGTGGGGATACGATAATGGACCTTTCTGATGGTGGAAATTTAGATTTGATCCGAGAAACGCTTTTAGATGCTGCACCAATTACTTTTGGTACTGTTCCTATTTATCAAGCCTATGCTTACGGTGTCGAAAAATACAAAAATCCTTTGAATATAACTGAAGATGATTTTTTAAATTCATTTGAAAAACACGCCAAAGATGGAGTGGATTATACTACTATTCATTCAGGCATAACAAAAGAAATAGCAAAAAGAATTTTAGAAGTAAAAAGACATGCAGGTATAGTGTCTAAAGGTGGGACAATTACGGCTGCATGGATGTTAAAATATGATAAAGAAAATCCATATTTTGAACACTTTGACTATATGTGCGAAATAGCTCGAAAATATGATGTAACTTTTAGCTTAGGAGATGCCTTAAGACCTGGGTCTATATTGGATTCACACGATGAGCTCCAAATACAAGAAATGATAAATGTGGCTAGATTATGCAAGAGGGCACATGAAAAGGACATACAGGTTATGGTTGAAGGACCTGGTCATGTTCCCCTTAATGAAGTTGCAGCAAATGTTAGACTGGCAAAATCACTAATTGGAGAAATTCCATATTATGTACTTGGGCCACTAGTTACTGATATTGCGGCAGGATATGATCATATTGCAAGTGCCATAGGTGCTGCAGTATCTGCTTCAGAAGGGGTAGATCTTTTATGTTATTTAACCCCAGCCGAACACTTATCATTGCCCAATGTTGAAGATGTAAAAGAAGGGCTGATTGCCTATAGAATTGCTGCTCATGCAGGTGATTTAGTAAAGATGAGAGACAAAGCGATAAAATGGGATAGGGCAATTACAAAAGCTAGAAGAACCTTAAATTGGCAAAAGCAAATAGAACTTTCTATAAATCCAGAAGAAGCTGAGAGAATTCATAATAGACAAGGACAACATGAAGGCAATAATGTTCCATGTACAATGTGTGGTGGAGCTTGTGTATATATAATGTTACCACAACAAAGAAAATATGAAGATAAAGATGAAATTGTTAATGAAATAAAACAATAAAAGAATAATAATTTAGAATTCATTCACTGGTAATAATCTTATCTTATTTTAATTCGCTATCTATTATTTTATATAACATAATAACAAAAGATAAGTATATCCACTCTAGCTTATTCACTATGTTTGGAAAGGCCAAATGCAGATTGTGTGATAAAGAGGTTAGATTTGCTATACGACATTTAAAAAATGAACATCTTCAAGAGTTTCAGAAGTTAACGAATCTAAATATGTCAAAAATAATGAAAAAATATTTTATAGAATAAAATATTTGTCAACTCTTCTGTAGTATCGCATCTAATAAATAATTACAATATTGGGAGTTGAGATAAAAAAATTAGGATTTGTTAATAACCCCCTTTGCTTTATCTATTCTGTAAGCCTTTTATCAATCATCAATAATATTTCAAAACTTAATTCTCTATTGGGATATTTCATCTTAAGTATGATTCATGTGTTTCTATGTGACAAATTTTTCTATTATGATATTCTAAAACATTTATCTTTATTACAGGATAGTATATATTTTGTAAAATGAAAAACCATCATTTTTCTAACCTATCACAAATGAACTTTGACTTATCTAAAGAACAGAAATTATTTTTACAAAAAGTTGATGGTATTTGCAAATTATTAAGAGAAGAGGAGGAAAAAAGTTACCTCAAAGAGTCACTCAATGAAAAAGTTATTCCTTTTTTCAATAAAATAGGAATGTTAGGTTGTCCTATCTCAAAAGAATATGGTGGATTAGGATACGATATTTTAAGTTATTTACTTGCATTAGAACGAATTGGAGAGGAGGGAAGTTCCATGAGAACTTTTTTTTCTTGTCATACATCCATTGGCCAAATGGTATTACAAAATTGGGGAACAGAGGAACAGAAAAGGAAATTCCTTCCTAACACTACTAAAGGAATAGATATAATGGCTTTTGCTTTAACAGAACCCAATGCCGGAAGTGATCCCTCATTAATAGAAACAACATTTGAGGAAAGCGGAGATCACTTTATAATATCTGGAAAAAAACACTGGATAGGTAATGGAACGTTTGCAAAAACAATAACTACCTATGCTAAGGAAAAAGGAAGTGATAAAAAAATTTCTGCATTCATTATGGATTTAAATTCACCATCAATTAAGAAAAAAGAGATTAAAAATAAAGTTGGGCTCTTAACTGTAAAGAATGCAATAATAGAATTCAATAATTATAAAATTTCAAAAGAAAATTTACTTGGATTATCTGGTAATGGATTAAGCATAGCATTTAGCGCTTTGATAGACGGTAGATTAAGTGTTGCTGCAGGTGCTATTGGCGTGATGAGAGATTGTTTAAAAGAGACTATAAGATTTTCTAAAAGTAGGAGTCAACATGGAACGGTATTAGCAAAGAAACAATTGGTGCAACAACACATTGCTCAAATAATTGTGGCGTTAGAAAGTACAAAATGGCTTGTTTATAAAGCTGCAACAATCAGACAACAACTTCAGATTTATTTGGCTAATTTAAAACGTGAAGATGATCGTTGGATCTTTAAAATTAATAGAAAAAACAAAAAATACTTTGATTTACGGAATGAATGCGATAGATTATCAGCAATTGCAAAATATTATGCTACAAATGCTTCTGTAGATGTTACTAATAGATCGGTTCAAATATTTGGAGCAGAAGGCTACAAAAAGACATCAAGAGTTGCTAGGCATTTCCTTGATTCGAGAGCTACAACTATCTATGAAGGAGCAAATGAAGTTTTGGAGTTAAAAATAGCTAGTGAAATTCTAGGAAATGAGTATAGAGCATATTAAATAGCATTTAATTGTTCTTCAACTGTATTAATTTGACATAATTGTAAACTTTGATGACAATTATATAATATCTTATCTATGATTAAATGAATACTCAAGTAGTGAGTTCAATTTTAGAAAGAATTAAAGTGATTTTGTTACTAGCTTAAAGTTAAGATTCTACTATTATAGAACCTAAAATTTCTTTAAGTAATCTAGCAGCAAGATTAGCAGTAATATTATTTATATCAAAAGAAGGAGACAATTCTACGATATCACACCCAATTATTTTATTTTTTGTTAATATTTGTTTGATAAAATATAGTAATTCTAATGGATTAAGCCCACATGGAGTTGGAACTGAGACTCCTGGTGCAAAAGCCGGATCTAGACAGTCTAAATCTATGGAAATATAAATATTATTATTGGCTTTATTTGTACATATTTGAATTATCTTTTTGAGAATATTTTTTGACCCATACTCTTGAATATCGATTGGATCAATTATATTTGCACTATATTTCCTAAGATTAAATACCTCTTCTGGTTCACATGCGCGAATACCTACAAACACACTTTTCTTGATATTTATACACTCAATAGAATCACTGACAACGGATCCGTAGTAATCTTTCGTTGATGTGACAAAGTCGGGGTGAGCATCAAAATAGATCAAATTTATTTCTTTCTTCGTACTGTTTTTTATGGCATGTAATGTAGTAGTTGTGATTGAATGATCTCCTCCAATAATAATCGGAATTTTATTTTGTGTAATAAGTGTATAAATTCTAGAATATAAATTACTACGCTGTACATTTCCTATATCTAAAACTTTTTTCGTAGATAGGCTCCCTTTTATTGGACAGATGGGTATCATTTTACCTGATCTCTTAAAATATTCTGATGCGAATAGTGCTTTTCTTAATTGATTTGGTCCATTTCTTGTTCCTTTTCTGGATGCTTTAGATTTAGATTCATCTGGTACTCCTAATAATACAATATTTGATTCATTAATATTAGTAACATTAGAATAGCGCATATTTACTCAATTATTATGGCTCTTTATTTCAACTTTTTGAAAACCAACTATGTGAATAGTTTTAAGTGATAATCGTTGACTGAACATAAACCTCATAGCCCAAGTAATTATATTTATCGCTAAATTATTCTATCAGTTATAATTAAAGATCTCATCGTGGTAATAATATTCTTAATACAACTTAAATGTTAAGAAGAATTTATAATTCTTCAAATAAAAGTATTTCCTTAATCTTTAATCACTTCAATATATTAATTCAATGAGTATACTGAATGAGATAACTGGCAAAATTTCATTAGACGAGTACTTTCTCTTATTCATGCTATTTGTGTTTCTGTATATACTATTTTTCAAAAATAAGTTGGTTTTGATTAGTTTCATAAAATTTGCAAATCGAATTATTATGCTTTTTCAATAGTTATATTGTTAGAAGATAGTCTAAAAATAAAGAATTCAAAATAACTCTCAAATTACTATAGTTTATTTATATCAGTAGAATATTGATTTTGTGATCATATTTTCAGTCCGCTATTAGTCTTACTATTCAGAAAAATATTATTACTTTTGATTTTCAATAGATAGTATAAAACTATGAAATAAATTATACATCAAATAACAAGATGAATCAAGATTTGTTTTATTCATTATAATATTTTACTTTACTATTTCAATATAATGCTTAGAAATATATACTTAAAAATTAAGGTTAGAGTATTGTATAAGGAAAATATTTTTTTCTCACAGAAAAAAGAGATCAATAAGGACTATTTTAGAGGAGAAGTTGTTATGATTGAGGTTTTAAATCAAAATAATTCAGTTGAACATGAAATGTATCATGTATTTTTTAAAAAAGGTGCTTTAACTACTTTACATTTTCATGAAACTGAACAAATCCTAATTACGACCAATGGAAAAGGAATTTTATGTCTATTTCAAGAAAATATTATTGAAAATCTTGAAGAATCTGCGGAAACAATTATACTTGAAGATGGAGATGTTGTTAGCATACCTCCATTTATTTGGCATTTTCATGGTGCATTAAAAGATGATTTTGCTCATATAGCATTGAGGAATAGGTATAGAACTGATTCAAGTGGAAACAAAATACAAGCAGGAAATGTATGGGAAAAGGATTTTGTTGATCATTTACAATACTTAAATAAGACTGAAATGTATGAACTTTCTTTAAAAATTGATCAAAGGGTAAAAGAAATAGTCCAAAATGAATTAGTGAAGGTCTAACTGTAGATAATCACCATGAGTTAATAACTTATGTATTTAACGTAGATCATCAAAAGATGAAGAAAAGGATGGTTTCTTGCTCGACCTAAAGTCGAAATACTCTTTAACTTCTTTTCTTAAAAGATAATATATTATTAAAGTATTTATGATTATAGTAAAAATATTTCCAACTAATATAGATGGATTGCTTAAAATTGATTCTATTATAGTAAGCAAACTTAACACTATTAGAATCATCAAAATGTTACCTAGTACGGATATAAAAGATATTATTAGGGTAGTATAACGTGCCCAGGACTTACCTTTTAAAAGCCCATAGGATACTAAGAAATGAATTAATGAAAATAAAGTTACAATAACTGCTATAAAATAAATAAAGTAATTAAAATTTTTGATTAGGTTAGAATTATTGTTAATATTGCTAAAATTGGTATTATTTATTTCTGTACCATTAGAAGAAATCAGATCAAGGCTATTTAAAGTAGTAGCAAAATTTGAGGCTAAAAAAAAAGCCACTATTCCACTAAATAGCAAAAATGAACCATTGAGAATCATCAAAATAGAAATTATTGTGATACCAATAGGTCGCTTACTACTCATCACGAATTTTGTTATATACATATGGATTTATAAGTATATAATTTCAAAATATTTCTAAAATGATAATAATAAAAGGTCGACTCGTTCAATAACAATAACTTTCGTACAGAAAATAATACAGAATACTGTCCAATTGAGACTGTTTTTATCATTTGTTTAAGTGGTTATGTAATAATTTTTAGTAAAGACAAGATATTTGGCTTTAATTAGTATTGGAAAATCGCTAAAAATTTAATATATTAAATCAATTCTTATATCGAAGAGATAATGTTATAATATAAAGTACTGAAGTAAAAATTATACAGAGTTTGTATGGTATAACAAATTATGATTATTAAATTTATTTTTATTTTTATTCTTCTATTGTCTGACTTTGTTCCCGCATAAATTGTGTAAGATAATATTTTCCACCTGTCCCTTTTCCTGAGAAACCTGAATTTTTCCAGCCACCAAAAGATTGATTTCCGACAAGCGCACCTGTAGTTGAACTGTTTGGTCTATTTACATAGACAACTCCAGATTCTATCTTGTTTAAAAAATCATTTATCTCTTTTTTATCTTTTGAATAAAGTCCAGCTGTTAATCCATATTCAGAATTATTACACAGATCAAGAGCTTCATAAAATTGGTCAAATTCTTTAATACATAGAAATGGCAAGAATAATTCCTTCTTTAAAAGGATATTATCAAAAGATACTCCATTTACTATTGTAGGGCTAACATAATATCCAAATTTTAAATTACCTTCCTCTATAACTTTTCCTCCATAGAGAATTCGTCCTTCTTGTGAGGCAATATTGACATACTTCTTAAAGTTTTGAAAGGCATTAGAGTTAATCAGCGGACCTACATCACAATTTTTTTTATCCGAATTTGCTACATTTATTTTCTTAACCTTTGATATTAATTTCTCAATAAATTCTTTCTTTACCTTTTTATGAACATAAACTCTTGAACATGCACTGCATTTTTGTCCTGCATAGGAAAAAGCAGCTCGTGTAACTCCCTCTGCAGCTTTGTTCAAATCGGCAGTTTTTGTAACAATGGTTGGATTTTTTCCACCCAATTCTGCGATTATTGGTCTGGGTTTTATATCGGCCGAATTTTTATAAAGAGTATATCCAACATCTTTGGAACCTGTAAAAACTATGCCTGAGATCTTATCGTTGTTAATTATGATTTTTCCTATTTTTGCAGCATCTCCGGTAATATAGTTCAATACACCGGGTGGTAAACCTGATTCTATCATTATTTCTACGATTTTGTATCCTATTAGAGGGGTATTACTTGCTGGTTTTGCAACGGTAGTATTTCCTGTAATAATTGCTCCAATATTCATTCCAACAAAAATAGCCGCAGGAAAATTAAAAGGTGATATTATTGTCCAAACACCATAAGGTTTCATGATACTAATATTTTTTGTGGTTTTTCCTATTTCATTATTTTTAGTAACATATCCATTATTGTTGATCATATCAATACAATAATAATTTATAAAATCTATTGCTTCATCAATATCTGCAATTGCTTCATATCTATTTTTACCATTTTCAAATGTTAAGAGAGCGGCTAGTTGAAATTTATTTGAGCGGATATTATTTGCAGCTTTTTTAAGAATTCTAATCCTCTTTTTATAGTCAAGTTTACTCCATTCCTTGAATGAATGATACGACGACTCTATAGCTTTATTTATCAGTAGATCTGATATCTTGGAAACATATCCAAGTATTATGCGTCGGTCAACTGGAGATACATGTTTATATTTATCTTTAGTGTATATCTTTTCATTATTTATAATAATGGGATAATCGTTATTATTAAATTCTTTTTTTATAGATTCAACTGCATTATCAAATTTTTTATGGAATAAATTCTCTTGATTTCTTTTGATATAATTTTCATGTGTTAGTTCATTTATAAATCGCATATAAAGAATATAGTACTTATATTTATTAAACAATTTATTATCAAATACTATAATTACAATTGATTTGACCTGCAATTATAAAAATCGCCATAATGATATTACAATGAAGAAAAAATCTTTATCAATAGTAAAAAAAATACATAAACTTGCTTATAATTCAACATTTGTCTATCCTTTAGTGATTAAGGATGGTCAAGGATGTTACCTCGAAGATGTCGATGGAGAACAATATTTAGATTTTACTTCTAATATTGCCTCTTGTCCATTAGGTTATAACCACCCAGAACTTAATGAGATTATAAAAAGATATGGAGGTATAGGTGCACACAAAATAGCAGGTCAGGATTTTTATTGTGAAGAGCATTGTCAACTAGCTGAAAAATTACTTTCAATTAGCAATCCAAATTCAAAAGTTTTTTTTATAAACAGTGGTGCAGAAGCAGTAGAGAATGCAATTAAACTTGCTTATAGACTAAATGGCCCATTACCTGGGATTGCTTGTATAAATGCATTTCATGGACGAACCTTAGGCGCACTTGCTTTTACATTTAGTAAAGATGTACAGAAGGTTAATTTTCCTGAACTCCCAGTAAAGAGAATAAAATTTTGTATTTCAGATAATGATCCTGAAATAGACAATATTCAAGGAATAGCGAGTGAGTATAAAGTTTCTTTTATTATTATAGAACTAATTCAAGGAGAAGGCGGAGTAAATGTAGCCAGTAAAAAATTTGTTAACAATCTCAATAAAACATCTATAAAATATGGCATACCTCTTATTATAGACGAAGTCCAAACTGGATTAGGCAGAACAGGAAAATGGTGGACATATCAACATTATGGTATCAAACCATCTATTGTCACAATTGCAAAAGCATTGCAACTTGGAGCGGTAGTTTTTGATAAAAAGTTTGAACCTAGTAAACCCGGAGTACTATCTAGTACGTGGGGAGGTGGTAGCAGAATAGATATGGCTATTGGAATAAAAACTATTGATATTATTTACAACGGAAAAATATTAGAAAAAGTAAATAAATCTGGAAATTTTTTAAAAAAACGTCTAAATGAGTTAAGAAATATACATAATATAATAATGGATGTTAGAGGTCTAGGGTTAATGTTGGGAGTGGAGTTTCATAAAAAAGAGATTAGAAACAAGGTAATTACTAGACTATTTAAGAATAAACTATTAGTTCTTCCCTCTGGAGTTAAAACGATTAGAATATTACCTCCACTTGTTATTAGTGAGGAGGAAATTTCCAAAGGGTTGGATATTTTTGAAAAGGTTTTAAACGAGATTAATCATTAAAACTCTTTTTGCTTATAATTTTTTTCGTGAAAATCAAGAGATCTATATAACGCAACTATAGATGCAGCATTTAAAATTTTTCCAGTTAAAAGCATTTCTTTGATATGATTTATAGTTAATGATTCAATTTTGATACTTTCCATTAATCCTAGATGTTGTGGTTGATTTTGTAAAAGGCCATAAGCTGCAAATATGTAACCTTTTTGTTCAAACATAGAGTAATCAAGAGTATATTCTCCTACAAATAAAATCTGACTAGCGCTATACCCTGTTTCTTCTTTGAATTCACGTATTGCAGCATCCTTAGGAGATTCACCATTCTCAATATATCCGGAAGGGATTTCAAATTGTAATGAATCAACTAAATGTCTATAACTTTTAATTACTAAGATTTTGTCTACAGAAAGAAAAGGGACAACTGTAGAAAAGTTTTTTCGTTTTCCTCTAATGTATATCTTTTTAAAACCATTAATATCCAGTAAATCTTCATATAATTGGATATATTCATTTGAATAGACCTTTTTTTCACAATCAAGAATCTTCCATCCCTGTGGTGCATTTTTTAACATTTCTGAGGGATAATTTTTTTTATATTTATTAATCTATCTGCTTAACTGTATTTTAAGTAGAAAATATTAATTTTTGTTGATGTTGAATGATAATGATAATTTCTTTGGATTATATCAGATGGTGTCTCTCATCAATATTTTCCAGGTTTTTTATATGATATAGTTAATTGCAAAAGAATCAATTTAAATTGCTATTAAAGTAAAAGAACCATTCTTTCGGTAAGTATGAGGACATTAGACATTTTTTTATTATTGTCTGAATATATATTCTTCTAGCACTGATTAGGGTTCACAGTCTAAAATATTATAGAAGAAACAACGTTTGAAAACTAAGATGGCTCTCATCAGAAGAATTAGGTAGAACACGAAATGTACACCTCTAAGTGATATAGATTATATTAATTTACAAAATTAAACTATCGCTTTATTTTTAAATGACAAGATCTTTATTATACAAATTAGAAACGAAAATACCCCATTACTATTACATTATTTAATTCCAAAACTTATTGCGTATATCTACAATTTCTTTTGTATTCTTAAAAATAAATTTTTTATTGACAATATAATTTAGAATAGATGCAATAGATATTGCAATTATTACAACATAACCGTAATCAATGCTAGTCTTACCAAATCCGTACACTATTGACACTTGTATTATTACTCCAACAGAATTGAAAATAAAATATTTTAAATATTGTCTTAATACTATATCATATTTCATGTTTCTATCTTGAAAAGTCCAAAGTTTATTTAACATAAAATTAGAAGATAAAGAAACAATAATTCCAAAGATACTTGATTGAATATGACCGAGATGAAAAGAGGTAAAAATGAAATAAGATACTAAATAATTTATAACTAAGCCAATTCCTCCAACAATATAGAATTTTGAAAGTTCACCCTTATGATAATAAATTTTGTTAATAGCAATTAGAAAAGAGTTAAGAGGAGAAGATTTTTCTTTTACTTTTTTATAATTTTTCAATTAAAATATATCTTTTTTAATTTGGCATCATTTATACTTTTTCTAAAATTCTCCCCATTTCCGTTCACAGATAGAAATTTTATTATTCAAATATCATATTAAACTATCTCTTAATTGTATATTTCTACATTCTGCAGATTTTACACCGTCTTTACTCGTAATGATTTCTTTTAGCCCGTTATAGATTAGTTGATTGGATATCTTAGAAACAGATTTCCCTTCCTCTATAGTAAGATATTGGGTAGGTTGTATTCCTATGCTGCCTACAATAGATTCAGAATATGGAAAAAAATCAGAAATTTGCGACTGATTAATTATTAGACTTAACTCACTTTTCGAAATAATAGCTTTGATAACTTTTTTGTTTAGGGAAGGATTTGCTGTATTTGTTATATTTTCTTCTTCCACTATCTTAAAATGGTATTTTTGTAAAAATCATCCATCATATCTTCGTATCCAGTCATCAAAACTGGAACTTTAGCGTCCTTTAATTCAATATACTTAATTTGCATTTTTAAAATCTGGAGCCTGTTAGATGCTACTAATTTTTGATATTTTTCATTTGCATTATCAATTAATTCATAACATTTTCCATCAATACTGACATTCACATGCTTTTCAGGATAAAAAGTAAATGCCAAAAAAAAACTAATTACACCCCCAAGGATAAGAATAAAAATGGCTGGAATAGCGAGTTTACGGTGTTCTATCAATCTTTATATCCTTATATAGTGCTTCCAAATATTTTAATAAAAAGAAAATATAATATAAAGTTTTAAAATAGCGGTGAATTTTAATAGTACTTTATAGTATTTATTTTTAAATGTTGAAATTTTTATTGCAAAAGAAAAACAATTGTACGAGTTGTAAAGAGAAATTTAGAACTTCCGAGGAATTGTTAAAACATGCAAAAGAAATCCATAAACAGATTATTCGAAAATGCAATAACTGTGGAAAACAGTTTTTGAATGAAAAAGACAGATTACATCACATGAAGGAAGAAAAACAAAGAGAAATAGATTATAGAAGGCACAAAAACCTGAAATAATATACTTTATTATAATTTTTATATAATAAATAAATTATATAGTTTATAATAAAATAACAATTAACTCTGCTTTTATAAAAATCTCATATGAGAATAATAAATAAAGAATCACATCTTACTCATGTTTTATATAATAAGTTTTGTCTATCTGTACAATATTTAAGAATGTAGAAAAGATAATATAATAAATACATGAAAAAATTTTATTGAGAAAAATTTTTATTACTGCTTCAGAAAAAATTGTTAATCAATTAGAAAAAAAATTTAGACATAACTTCGAAATAGAATTCGAATACTCTGATTCATTAGAAGGTAAAATCGAAGTAATAAAAAACAATATATGGGTCACAATTTGTCGATTCTCTTCCAATGAAAGTATAGATAATATTGTTACAATGTTTCATGTGAATTACGAGATTAAATCTAAATAAGTTTTTTATTTTTGGCATCCAGTATTTTATTGATCCTTGAAATTAATATATATATATTTTTTTTATGACTTTTTCTGAAACTTGAACCATTTCGATTTGTCTTGTAAATCATCTCTAATAAGACTTAACCCACATCCAATTACAAATGAAGATAATATAGGAGGAATCTTGCCTATAGATAGAATAGAAAGTAATATTACACCTAATTCTCCGTGGTGGATTCGTCTCTCAAATAAATATACTTTTGAAGGATATTTTTTCTTCCAATAGTGCATTGTTATTTCCGAAATTGCGAAGCCAACTATTGCAGATATAATGAGGGGTATCATACCTAAAGAATATTATCTAACATCACAAAAGTATTAAATTGTTTTGCCTAGCTTGACAATACATAATTAAAACTAGTAGTAAAATAAAACAAGTCCAGTGAGGATAAAATATGATAATTGTATGATTTTTAGAAGTAATTAAATAAATTTTTTTTAATTTGTGTTTTCATTAATTATGTTTATTTTCTTAACTCTTCTTCTTTATGATAGTTTCAAAACCTTCTCTAGTTACAAGAAATTTCATCAGCTTAATAGTATTTTAACTCATTTAAACTTTGGAGGAAATAAACAATCATCGTGGGCACTGAATATACTTTAGTACCGCTTCTTAAAATTTTCAAAGATTTCATTTTTAATAGCATTTTTATTATCTCACAGTTTTTATTTAATTAATTCTAAAACGCTAGCTACATTAACCCTATTGATCCATTCGATAACTTTAGTTTGGATCAAATAAAGTATTTTAGTAATAAACAACTATTTAATAAAATATTTACGATTTCAAAATATAGCTATATTAAATATTAGGAATAAACTTTTAATTATAATATTGACTTTATTTAGGCACATTTGGGTTATTTGAGTCACATAATGAATTCTTGAGAATTAAAACATCCTGTAGAATTTTGCTGGAACTATTAGGTTTAAAAACTCCTATTCGTTCATATAATTTTATGTTAGATATAAATTTATTAAGAAAATTATTACAAATCATTTTGTCATTATCAGAATCATCATCTTTTAAGATAAGTATAGCATTAGTTACTTGTGCAATAAGTGATCTCTTAATTGTATCTCCAGAATTATGGACTACCTGGATAGTAATAATGTAATTAACTACTTTTTCTAACAAATTAATAGATTTGGAATTTACCTCCTGATGATCATTAAAAGAACTGGCCTTAACAAAATCAGAAGAAATACTATAATTCCCCTCAAATGAATAGTTTCTTATATTTTTCTTGAAATCAACACTCGAAGTATAATCATATATATCGGAAGTGATTAATAAGAAAAAGCTCACAAAAAATATCACTATTATTATTATACTGCCCTGTTCCTTCAAGTATCATTAATTATGACCAACCCAGATAAAAATCTAATAATATTATTATTGGATAATATAATAGTAATTCGTTTAGTGTTTGAGTTATACAGTGATCTAATTAAGAAAACAATTGAGTTACAAATATCATAATAGTAATAGTAGTTGAAAGGAAAGCGAATAGTAAATAAGGTAGAAAGGGAGTTTTTTTTTTTGATATTTACCTTTTTGCTTAATTGTATTTGGATATTTCTTTTTTTACTTTGAAATAAAATAACTAAGTAAACAGGAATGGAAAATAAACCACCTAGAATTAACATATATGACCATAAGGAATTAAAAAATCTATTTGAGTCAAAGTCTATATTTATAAAGGTTAAGGCTATTCCGGATGTTATAGATATAGTAGAAATTGGAAGTATAAATTGATGAATTCTTAGAAGAAGAGAAGAATATAATCCTTTTTTATTAATGGGTCGTAATATAAAAATTACAAAGAATGTTATTCCCCACCAGAGCACAGAAGAAAAAAAATGCAAATACAATGTTAAGAATTCTAAAATCCTGTAGTCCATCAAATAATTAATTTTACTGTTTTATTTATTTTTTAAGAAAAACTATTTGGATATGAAATCCGTAAATGCTAACTTCAAAAAAAATTGTATAAAAACTACTCACTAATAGATTTTAACTTTCGAAATGTGAAATGAAAAATTAAATTATAAATTAACTGTAATGCAATGATTATTTTTATATTCTATTTGATGATAGACGAATTGACAATTTAGTCAATTTATAAAGGAACAGACGCCTTACATTGCCATCCTTTTATTGAATATTACATTAACAAATTGTATTTTTATAATTTTCGTAATTTTTTAATACACTATAATATTGTAGTAATAAAAATTTAGTAATACGACATTTATTATAGAAACAAGAATAAAATGGACAAAAAAGGAAATAATAGTAATGTAAAAATAGTTTTAATTATAATCTCATATATACAAAAGGAAATAAAGAAAAAAAGATACTTCAAAATTGGGTATTTAAATAGTAAATCATATCTACTCCTTGAGAGAAAATATAAACCTAATAAGGAAATACTCTAAAGACTAACAATTTGATAAAATCTTCAATTTATAAATTAATTTTAATTATCTCAAACTCTTTAAGAAAATGGAGTTACATTTGTATTAAAATATTGTGTAGAGAAATAATTCAATTTCAAAAGATTTAACTCATCCTATTGTGTCTCGAACGGATAACCCTAGTAGTAATTAGGATGAAAATTATACTAGAAAAATAAGTTATGTCCTTAATGCGAAGACTACTATAAAAACAATGCGAAAGATGAGTTTTCATTATCAAAGATTACCACTACTAGTACAGAAAAATCAAAATAGACAATAACTAGAATCTTTGTGATTCAATAGAGAACCCTTTCATTTATACATCAAATTATTTTTTTCAAAATAGTATCAAAGATTGGTAAGATAGTTCTTTTAAAAGATAAACTTAATTGTTATTTATTGGAGATAGTAATCAGATGGAATATAAATTGTTGATTGGGAATAATTTTATTTTTGGTAATCCTAAAAATGTATACTATAAGAATTCACAACTTTTCGGTATTGATGAGGATAAGGATGGTCCCTATATAGATATAGACCTATTTGATATAACGGGCAGTAAAATTGTAGAGATTAAAAAAAATAATTTATTATTATGTAATAATCAATTGGATAAAAAAGTTTTAAGAAGGGATCATATTTTAATAATAGATAAAAATGGTGAAATTATTATTGAATCAAGAGTTTTCGATAAAGACACAATTATTATTAGTGGCACATTTATAGTAAATGAAGTAGTATTAATAATTACACAAAATTATATTTTGCTACCTGAGGGGAAGAGACTTATGCATAGTAAAGTTAAGTCAAAAAATAATTCAGTTATCATAACTGAGAATGGAATAATATTAAAAAATAATCATATGGTATAACTACAAAACATTAGGAAATAGAATGTTTTGATAATAAACATTATTATAACTTTCTAATTTTGTTTATAATCGTAAATAAATTTTTATAATTTAACCTAGATTTGATCGAACTATATTAAACTATAAAATTTATTGTATAACTTTTTTTCCTGGATTCATTATATTTGTAGGATCGAAAATGAATTTAATGTTTTTAAATATCTCAAATATCGTGTTCCCATACATTTGTGGTATATACTTTGTTCTACTTATACCATCACCATGTTCCGCCGTGATACTACCCGATAATTCGTAAACTTTAGAAAAAACCTCTGTTGCAAGTGAAGCTATCAAGTCTTTGTATATACTTGATGCGGTATCGATCACCGGTCTAGTATGTAAGTTTCCATTGCCAGCGTGTCCATAAAAAATATAATCCAATTTGTACTTTTTGTATATCTTTAACAGAAATAATGTATAGTCATAGAGATATTCAGGATTGACTATTGTATCTTCGATCAAACTAATAGGCTTTCGACTTCCCACTGTCAATTTCATCACATTATTCAAAGCATTTTTTCTTGCTGCCCAAATTCTTTCACAACTAACATTATCCGATGTTACTTCTAATATTTCTCCATAACCATGTAATTTTTCTTTACATAATTGTATTTTTAATTCTATTGTAACAACGTCGTCTCCAGCAAATTCTACAAAAAGGAGAGTTCCTCCATTATTATTATTATTAACTTTAAAATTGAATTTATTCCTCACTATTTTTTCATAACATAATACAGAATGATCAAGTAATTCCAAAGATGTAGGAAACAAACTTAGAATTGTAGGGACTGACTTAACTGCTTTTAGAATGTTTTCGAATCCTATAACCATTACAGATCTATAAAGTGGCAAATCAAGAATTCGAAATTTAGCTAAAGTTGTTATTCCTAAAGTACCTTCAGAAGATGCGAATATTTTATGAGGCAAATATCTTTTACTATTATCAATTAAAGTATCAATTCGATACCCACAAGAATTTTTTGTTACCTTGGGAAATTTTAAAGAAATATATTGTAAAATATCAGACGAAAATAATTTAAATAATTGATTGATTTTGTTTGTTCTAAGAGAATGACTTTCTTTTTTTGCTGAATCATGTATAGAATAAGATTTTTTAAATAAAGGCTCTATAAATCCATTTGAATATATAATTTCTATACCGTCTAGAAAATCAATTGTATTTCCATATCCCAATGCATGGATTCCACTAGAATTATTTGCTATCATACCCCCTATTGTACAAAAATTACTGCTTGCAGGGTCAGGAGGGAGAAATTTCCCTTTCTTTTTTAATTCTTTGTCCAATACTGCCTTGACAATTCCCGGTTGGACCATTACATAATCATTTTCAAGTTCATTTATTTTATTCATATATTTCGTAAAGTCAAGAGAAATACCAGTGCTTAAAGACTGTCCTAAGAGTCCAGTGCCTGCTCCTCGGCCAGTAATAGCTAAATGGTTATAATAAGCATATTTGCAGATATTGGAAATATCTTCTTTATCCTTGACTTGTATAATTGTACTGGGAAGAATCTCAAACTCACTCGCATCAACAGAATAAATTTTTTTACTCCAGTCATCAGAGAGAACGTTTCCTTTCGCAATGCTTCGCAGATCCTCATCAATTTTTTGTTGATGCATAAAGAAATAAGCAAGAGTATAACTATAAAGTTTTTATATAAAATAAAAATATCTATTTAAATTAATTAAAGTAGACATATTTAATAATTACTTTAACTATAGTATAATATGGAATATTGTTTTAGGTCGATAAGATATTGTCTTGTTTGCAAAGATTATGTGATTTGTAAAACATATTCCCAAGAAATAGATTCAGTAAAATGTCCTAATTGTAATTCTACATTACCTCCAATAATGGAATTTTGTTTGATTGATAAACCTACGTATATTTCATAATTTTTCTTCTTTTACCATATAGCTAACAAATATAATGGGTTAGTAACATATTGAAATTGCTTATATTTTTTATCAAAAAGAATAGCATTATTTCTAGATAGTAAAATGTTCTATAAAATATTTTCTCTCTTATATACGAATTATTATTATATAAAAAATCAATGCTGAATTTAATCTAAGAGTTTAAGTTTAAAACAAGTAAAAATTAATCAAATGAGGATTGGCTATAACAAAGATAAAAGAAAAATATTTGACAAATATTTAAATGGATGTCCTTGTTGTCATTTATCGCGTTATGTAATTTTATCAGAAGATATTCAAGACCCCGCATATCATAAGTATGAATTTTATTGCCATAGTTGTAATGTAGTTTTTTCAGCTATACATGCCGTTCTTCCAATGGAGTTTAACCAAGAAATTTAATTTTTCGATTGTTTGTTATGTTTCCAATATTTAATATATCATTTTAGGATTTCTTCTTGTTTACTTTTTTTTTGCTCTCTTATTGAGTCTAAACATGATCATTGCAGCTCCACCCCATAACATTAAGGCGGGTAATTTTTGTTGAAAAAACCATGCTACTCCACCTACGACTGCCATTAATATTCCTATAATCCCCAAGATTTGTTTAGTTTTTACCAATATCAACAATTAAATTTTTATACATATATATAACCTCCCTATAAAATAAATTTTTAAAATTTAATAATTTTTATATGCTATTTGTATAGTGTTTTTCAATATAATTTCCAAACATCAACGCTTTATAATCATCGTACGGTTTCGATATTATTTGCATTCCTATTGGCATTTTAGTTGTATAGGAGTGCCCAAAAGGAATGGTAAGCGCAGGAAAACCAATGCTATTAAATAGAAATGTATTTCTCAATAGTGATTCTCGAACGGTAAAAAATTTGTCGTTAATATGAACAGTGCTTTCAGAAAGTAAAGGAGCAGAGATAATTGTGGTAGGTAAAACCATAAAATCAATTTTCGTATATAAAGATAAAAAACCTTTTTTTAGTTTTTTTATTGTATTTAGAGCTTCATAGTAATCACTCGCTTTGATTTCAGATCCTTTTAATAATTGATCCCTAAGTTCAGGTCCATAATAGTTGAATTTTTTTTTAATTCCTCTTTTATGAATATTATATGCTTCGAAGAGTCTTACAATCGACCAAGATCTAAAAAAGTTATTTGAGTTCATGTCCACATTGCTAAAAGAAAGCGATTTATCAGATGTTAATAAATTGAGAAACTTATTAAAGGAATACTTTACACCTTTTTCTAAGTAATCCAAAAAATAATTACAAGGAATTCCGATATCAATAGTTCGTTTGTTTTGTAACAGTAGCTTCTTTAGGTTTAGTAAAGATAATTTTTGTATTTCCAATTCATTCGTATAACCAACAAATCTTTCGTCTTTTTTTCGAACAGTACTAAATACTATTGAGAGATCTATAGAACTAATACCCATTATTCCGATATGATCTAGTGAAGGTGATAATTTGTATACTCCATAGTTGTTAATGGAATTTAACGTAGGCTTGAATCCAAATATACCACAAAGAGAGGATGGAACTCTTGTAGAACCTCCTGTATCGGTTCCCAATGCAATAGGTATTAACCCTCCTGCAACAGCTACTGCTGATCCACCACTCGAACCACCGGACATTCTATCTAATGAATATGGATTCTTTGAGTCTCCAAATAAAATATTTTTACCTGTAATACCTGCTGCGAATTCATTTAAATTATTTGTTCCTATTAAAATAGAACCGGCTTTTTTCATACGTTTTATTACTGTGGAATCAAATTTAGAGATATGATTTAAGAATATTTTCGAGCCCGCCGTTAATCGTACATTCCTCACAGCAATAATATCTTTGATAGAAAATGGTATACCATGAAGGGGGCCTCTATAAATTCCTCTTTTCAATTCACTTTCCAGTCTTTCTGCTTCTTGCAAAGATTGTTCATTTAAAATGGTTATAAAAGAATTTAATTTCGGATTTAATTTTTTAATAGCTATTAAATAATATTCAACTAATTCAGTAGGTTTTAGATTTCCATTTTTAATTTCTTGTGAAAGAGCAATAATAGAGCGACGTTTGGATAAATAGCTTTTGACCATATTTTCCGATTTGACAATGTAAAAAAATTATATGAGTAGTTATTATAAAATAAAAACTTAAAAAAATTATTTGTTGAGAACAGCTGTGAGAGCTAAACTATTCCCTGATTTAAAGTTGAGAGACTTTTTCGCTGTATTATATAATGCTAACCCATTGATTTCATCTAAAGTTATTTTCTTTCCTGTTACTGGATCGATTCCTGTCATTTTATTGTCAAAATTTACAACATAAAGACCACTATCTTTGCTAAGGCTTTGAACTTTTTGTTTAGTAACTATTGCACCTTCATGATTGTTTCCTTTTTTGTCGATAAATAATACTACGAACTTTAGGTTAGGTGTATCTGGAACATTCAGGGTAGCACGTCCATCTTTTAATTCACACGGCTCGAAATCTGCTAAAACTATGACACCTTTTGGTAATATTTTTCCTTTGAGTTGTATAGAATCTGACTGTGTTGGACAGGAATTATCGCGTTTGTATACCTTTTTGATTATCTTGACATTGTCATTGTCTCTATCATTATCTATGTCTACTTTTATTTTATTTTTGAAATAGTTATTTGTCACTTGATTGGAAACTTGGACTAGAACTTGATTAATGTTATTACCTACTGCTATTTGTGTACCTATTTGTTTGACAGCTTGATTCACTTGGTCTCTATTGCCTGATCCATAGAAGCCGGCTAGATTCCCTAAGGATTTTGCCAAATCACCAGAAGGATCATTAGCTATTTGATTAGATATTTGGTTAACAATCTGATTGACATTCCCGCCACCAGATGCAGCTTGATTGGCTATTTGATTAATTACTTGTTGAACATCCCCTGCATCCTCACTATCTGGGTCAGCTGAAGATTTAGCAACCTGTGTTGCAGTTTGAGTAATTTTTTGGTCTATATCTGCTCC
>OBLS010000020.1_pt1 | contig 43801 bp, 41 predicted proteins | sample 1519901 | NCBI WGS metagenome assembly OBLS01 (sample SAMEA3113585, study PRJEB22503) | soil metagenome | reverse complement strand
ATAATCAACAACAAAATAATCAAGAACAAGTAGTAGATAATATCATAGATGAACTTGACAGCAAAAGAGACATAGCCATAAGCAAGAAGAAAGATGCCGATCTAAAAGATGACATGTTGAGGTACAGGCTGGAAGAAGATGCTCTTGATTATGTCCTATTTGTAATTCGTGACTTTACTGATAGGTATTATAAATAATTAATTAGTCAAGTTAAAACCATCTTGTATCATTATGTTTATCATAACAATCAAGTAAATCTTTTATAATAGTATAAGGTTCAATTGCTCTCTTTATTGCACTTAGCATAAATTCTAATAAACTTTTTTTACTACCTTAAATCAATGATACAAAATAAGAATAATGTTATATTACAAAATAAAATTACAACTTTAATAATAGTAGTTGCAACAATTTTTATTTTATTTGCAAATATGGAATCAAATTTAATAAAGACATATGCACAGGAAGAAGTATCACCTCAATCTATTCAATTAACTGCTAAACTAGTAGGTAATGAATACAGATGGATTGGCTCAAACAATTCTACTAATCCTACTTTAAACATTACATCAGGTGGAGACAATCAGATTACTATAAAAAGTATACAAGGTGATCCAGAAGAACACGAATTAGTAATATCTGCTGTTGCTGCTGCTGCTGCTGGTAGTGGTAATGATGAGGAAGGTGAAGAACTAGTAGCAAGTGATCATATAGAAGATGGATCTTCTACTGCAGTCAACTTTAATACAGCAGACATGGAAACTAATGATTATCAGTCACTAGAATACTATTGCGAATATCACCCAGATACAATGAGAGGAAAAATACAAATAAAATAATAAAATTATTTTTTTATCTTACATATTGATTAAGTTCCCTAATATTAAATGTAAAATATATGAAAAATCAATTAAAAGTAAGAATTGAAGAGATATTTGAAGAAAAATAAGAATATAATTCATAAGTCATTCTATTTTTCTTATTAATCTTAAAAAATTAACATCTACTTGAAAAGATTATGAATAATTAAAAAGATTTAGATCGTCTATAGCATTGTTCTATGTCACTCTCCCTCTAATCAAAGTGTCCTCATTGTTTTATTCTGCGTATTTTGCAAAATATCATGAGTTTTGGAACAACGATATTAGATAGAGAAATAGAAAGTTGGGAAGATTTTGCTTCTATGTTACAAGAAAAATAGAGAGTTGTTCAATCAAATGTTAAAGTCTGCAAATAAATATTCAAGTGCAATAGAAGCGAAAGGTGAAAACTATGCTACACGATCTCTAATGTCTATACTATTAGAACACCACAAAAAAATATTGAAAGATATCACTTAAACAATAATTTTTTTTCTTGTTATTGTTTTATAATATTCCAATAAATCTTTGTATTTCTAGTTCACAGTATGATATTTTACATGAAATTATATAATAAAAATATTAGAAATGACTATATAAAATATTTAGAATTTCTTTCATCTAATCTTCGAATTATATATTAAAAGAGATTGTTTCTACTTTACTGCTAAATATAATAATAGATCTTTGTTCACATGTCTTATCAATACGATAGTTTTGATACGACGATCTGGGTATTCGATAAGTTTACGTATTTCCTCAAATGTGGGTATTCTATCATCTGATGTTGTTTGTTCTGGTGGAATAATTGTTTTAACCATATCCCACGTAATATGAATACGATTCATTTTGAAAAATAGTTTAATGGCTTTCATGTAATTTTTGAGAGCGCCTGGTCCAATCTCTTTTCTGTCAATTCTTTTATTCTGGAAAATTATAAATGTGAATATTAAATCTTCAATCTCTTCATTTGTCAAACCTTTTATAAAATTATAACAATTTAGACATTTTTCATCAATAGTAGATCCTTCTTTTTCAATCTCTAAGAAATCTAAAAATTTTTGTAACCTTTTTGGATACTGTCTTTTTGATTCACTGGATTTAAGTGCGAGGTAAAATCTTTCGTAAGGAGATATTTGTTGATTTTGAAGAGTCAATATATTCAATAACATAGAGTCTAATAAAGATACAGAAATGACTCGGGCCCGGAGGGATTTGAACCCTCGGCCTGACGCTTAGGAGGCGTCCGCGCTATCCATTATACGCCCTTCTGGTCTGCGCTACGAGCCCGCAATGATAAAAATTATACAAAGCATTAATTTAAGAGTTATAGTTTTTAACTTGATTCTATAAATAGATAGATTAGAAATTTGATATTGTTGAAAATATTTTGCTAAAAACTAATTGATACTTAATATTTAATCATGATCAAGAACAATAAATTAGATATGAGGATTACCAATGGTTAAACATTTCCAATAACAAAAACAATAACTAATCTAAAGCTATAATCATAGAGTTTTTTTACATTAAAACCTAATGAAAAAACATAATTTAATTAATATAGATATATTACTAAGGAAATATAAAATTAAAAACGAATTATAATAATATTATTAACAAAATTTTGGTATTTATATAAACATATGGATATTTAAGACAATAGATCAGATAGCAAATAAAAATTACAATGTAAGAATAAGTAAAATTTAATATGAGCCTCCGTTAACATTTTATTATAATGCATATCTAATTACCAAAATTTTTATGGCAAAGTTTAACCATTGAATTTCTTGCAATAAAGAAGATAATATTAAGTCAGAGATACAAAAAACCTCAATTTAATCAAAAAAGAATTGAGTTTAATATAAAGAGATTAATTAGAAAAGGATCTTTTTAAATGGAAGACACATGAAGATAATTGTCCATATTTAAATAGAGAATATCTCGCCTAAATAAAGGACTTGTAATAAGTAAATTAATTTTATTTTAGAAAAGTTTTCTAATAAGAGGAAGATTGTAAGAATATGTCTACCCCAAATGATATATTAAACAGACTATTTAAAGAAACTAAACCACAAGATAGGCTATACCCAAAAAAAGATAAGGAAACGCAAGAGTTAGACTTAGAAGAAATTTTAAATACTAATATTTACAATATAATGCTAAATAGACGTTCACAAAGAAAATTTGAAGCAAGAGAAATAGAAGACTGGAAATTAGAAATAATTTTTGCTGCTGCCGATACTGCACCTACAGCAGGAGGATTTCAAGGATTTGAAATATTTCATATTAAAACTTCTGATATAAAGTTAAAATTGGTTAATGCAGCAAATAAACAACCATATGTAAATGCTCCTCTAGTATTGGTATTTTGTATGAATCCAACTAGAGTTAAAATGAATTTTGCACCAAATATATTAAAGAAATTTTCAATTCAGGATGCCACACTAGCTGCAGCATATTCACAATTAGCAGCTCATTCGCTTGGTCTTAGTTCCATTTGGATAGGAATGATTGATGAGAAAAAAGTGATGGAAGCAATAAATACTGATCTTATTCCATCATCTATTCTGTGTATTGGTTATCCAAAAAAGCTTTTACAACCTAAACCAAAAAGAGAAGTATCAGAATTAATTCATGTGGTATAATGATTTACATAAATATATTAGAATTATCATGATTGCAAAGATACCTTATTATAAGTATAAACTAATAATAAAAGTATGAAATAAAATATTTTTTGGAATTATATCATATTTGTATTCTTAATATTTATTCTGGACATAACCATTCAATAACTCTTTCAATATTATTACTCTTTAAATCAATACGAATAGGCCCAAGAGGAGATTCAGATTCATCTTCAACCAATACCATGACTCCTTTAGTTGCTACCTGCTTGTTAATATAAAACCAAGTAGAAGATTCGTATAAATTAGAAAATAATAATCTACGTAATACAGAAGTGATATATCTATCACGAGCTTGATTATAAATTATATTGAGAAGTTCTAAATTCGTAGATTGACCTATAATACGATTTCCATACTTCAATTCTAAAGTTATTCCTTGTAAAAGTGAATTAATACCCTTGATTATTATATCATAAGATTCTGTAGGATTAACTTTACAAGATACTTCTATTTCTATTTGTAAATTCGGAAATTTTGTTTTTCTAATATTTTTTGTAATACTTTATCCACTTAATGAAGATATCCATTTTTTTGCTATAGATTTTGCCTTTTTCTTTAACTGTTCTATAGTTATTTCGTTATTAGATATCATTTCATCTGCAAATGCTATTGCTTCACTTACTCCAACAGATAATTCTCTTTTATCTCTGATTAAACAATCCTCAAGACTAGAAGGAGCATCAAGTCTAGATCTATTTTTTAAGTGTCTAAATCTAGTTAAAACAGATCCATGGATTGCTAGAATTTTTACTATTCCTATTGTTTTTAGTAATTCTATTTCGTAGATACTCCTTATACCATCAATTATAAATTTATCAAATGGGGAATCATAATATTTTTCGTTTATTTGATTAATTACGAGTTGAGCTATTGCACCTGGACCATGTTGCTTTCTTAAATTTAACATTAGAATTCCTAAATTTTTATCATTTAATTCTAAGTTTTTTCTGTTAGCTTCCATTCTAATACAATCTCCCATATTTATTAAAATAAAACCTTCATCTTTTATTGCTTCTGCTACTGTAGATTTTCCCGCACCGGGCATTCCTGTTAAACAAATTATAAATTTTTGTTTAATATATTCTTCACCATAATTACTTTAAAATAAATTGTAAGTATTTTATCAACTTTTTCATCATAGTAATACAAAATTCATACAATAAATAAATAATAAAATCTGGGAAAGTAAATAATTTTATATGCTATTAAGAATTCCCATTTAATACTTATGAATTATCAAATTTTTGATTTAGAAAAAGTAATCTCACCAGTGTCCAATTCACAATACTTTCATAATTTTTTAAACCTAGAAACTATGGAAGTGGGTATAATAAATTTAAATAAAGATCAAAAAGATACTCAACAACCTCATTCAGGTGATGAAATTTACTATATAATAAGTGGAAATGGAACAATAGAGATAGAAGGAATTAAAAATAATGTTCAGCCGGGAAAAATAATTTATATTCCGAAAAATGTTCGTCATTCATTTCATGCCAGTAGTAATAAAATAATTGCCTTGTACATAATATCAGGTCCTTTCTGAATCTAATATGAATTACATCAATAATTAAAGTCAGATAATCGAATAAATTGATCAATAATAATATTCAAAAGAAAAATACAAATAACATAGAATTTTCTTCATTATTATGCCAATAACTGATGCTACCAAAAAACAAATAGCACAACAGCGAAGATTATTTTACAAGATATGTTTTAAATGTGGAGGTAGAAACCCTATTTCTTCTGAAAGATGCAGAAAATGCCATAGTCAAAATATGAGGTTAAAAAATAGAAATACTGGAGCTAAAAAATAAGTTTAATAGTTTTATAAATTTATTTCCCTAAATACTTTTTGATTTACCAATAGTTAGCTTTAACTTTTTCAATAGCATTTTCATGTTCGGGTCCTTTACTCCTTGCAAATTTCTCCATAGAGGAAAGTGGTATTCCACCTAATGTTCTTGCCAATGTGGAGAAGAAAGTATTTTTGATGGTATTGTCTCTACCTACTTTTGACATAAACTTTTGTATCCCATGCTTAAAATTGTGCTGCCATGTCTTGTACATTACGGCTAATTTTCCTGGATCCATTGTATTCCCAATGTCAAAGAAGTTAGACTTTTCCAGTAATCCAATAGGAACAAATGTAAGAGGAGTTACGGTAAATTTAGAGTCGGGTTGTTCTGTTTCTAGTTCATGAATAAGTCTAATTGTTTCCCAGCTATCATCCATAGTCTCATCATTATCCAATCCCATAATCAAAGTAAATGCAGGAACCCAATAATGTTCATTTAATGTTTTAACACCTTCTTTAACTACCCAATGCCATTCAGCAGGTTTAAATGGTGCTAATTTTCTATCAGCATATTTTCCTATTAATCTTATGCTACCTGTTTCAAGTCCACATTGTATACCAATGAAGTTATTAGGCCCAGATTTAATTATCTTTGAAACATTCGAAACGAGTCTTTCATCAGCTATAGCACCTGCCAAGGTTCCATGTGTGGGATTAGTATGTTCTATTCCTGTATCCATAATTCCTTTAAAGAGCTCTTCAATTGCTTCTCTATTAGGGGCCATATTTTTTGTAGTTCTGGGATTTAGACCATAAACAAATATATCATCACTTTGGATCCATGCATTTTTAAGACCACCATATTTCATGTTAATTTCTATTTCTTTTTGTACTTTTTCTATCGGATAATATCGTAATGGACGTAAAGTAACATCGCAGAATTTGCAACCACGTCCGCAACCTCGCATAACTTCAACCATTCCATGCATACTAGGTTTAACTATATTTGGTATCTCATCTACAGATGGCTCATCCGAATAATGAAAAAATCGTCCATGATATTTTCGATCGCGTTTGACAAATTCTTTAATTTCAACTTTAAATTCACTTTTTTTAAAAGGATTTGCAGTTTCTAAATCTCCGTTAATTACTGCATTAAAAAATCTTGCTCCTGCTCCATCTATTTCTGGCCCTATTCCTCCAAGATCTCCTTCAACAATACCATAAATTCCATATTCTTCTATTTTAGCAGGGTCGTAGTTATATTGCCAAGTACCTGAAGCACCAACTATTACCTTTGCTTTACTACCATTCTTAGTTTTAGCAGCATTTATACGCATATGCAATTCTCTGTTATAAAATTCATCATAAGACATCATCTTCCTTCCAAATGTAAAAGTCATAGTAACCGGACCCATACCTAAGGGATCCATCTCATATGTACCTACAACTTCAGTGTCAGGGCCAATAAAACGATCTATATAATCAGGATGTGCAACGACAACATCCTCTGGATTATAACCATCTCTGAGAAGAGAGGATTCTATTTTTCTTAACCCATATGGAGCATAGTGCGCTATACCATTTGTATGCCCTATAGGATTACAAATGAAATCAAAGAGAATTCTAGGGGTTACTTGCTTCTTTAAAATGTAATACCAGAATGAATCTTTAGTTCTGTTGAAATCCAATGCAGGAGCACAACCAAAAAAAGATGCTAAAGATATTCCACGATAAGGAGACATTAAAGTACGATCAGCAGATAATACAACTTTTGGATATTTCATGTTAAACTAATCCTAATCATAGAATTTAAAATAGGGATGAATTTTAACTTTTCCCAACTTTCACATAGATTTGTTTAAGGAATTGTTTCCTACATCTTTGTAAATCATTTAATATTATCATTTAAAGTAAAACGATATATTTAATAAATATGTAAATCTCTTTATGGATGAAAAATATCTTTGTAATATTTGTAATTTGTTAATTGGTTCTAACGACATTGAGAACCATATTAAAACTCAAAATCATAAAGATTCAAAAAATCAATACATACAACAATTAAATTCTCTCAAGACAAATGAAAAGATGACTAATAATTCAACTTATCATGAATGGAACAAATTTCAAAAATAACTTGTAACCTAAAATTTCTTAAGGTAATCTATTATTAAATTAATTGCAATAATTATTAAAGAAAAAGACAAAATTTTGCTCAAAATATTTTCATTTATACGCTGAATTGATCTTGAACCTATTTGGGCACCAAAAAAGGACCCAAGAGCTAGTAAAATACCATAACTATACTCTGGATGTTCTAACATTATATGAGTAATTAATCCTGTCATTGTACTTATCAAAAGTGTAAATTGTGCAGTGGGACTCGCATTAATCATTTTCATTTTATAAATTATAACCAAAATAGGTACAAAAATAATTCCACCACCAACTCCAAAAAAACTTGATATAATTCCTGCACCGAAATTTCCAAAAATTAAAACTGAGTATAAAAGAGGCTTAGGAATTGTAACTATAGTTCTACTAATAATTTTATTTTTAATTAATATATATATTCCAACTGATATTAATAAAATAGCAAAATAAATTTTAAAGTCTTCTAACAATACGAAATTAGTAAAAATCCCTCCAATGATTGAACCTGGAATAGCTGGCAAAGCTAATTTTATTCCTAACCAATAATTAACATATTTTTTACTTACATATGTTAATGTAGATGAAATACTAGTAGCAAATACTGCAATTAAACTAGAACTTGCAATAACAGATGGAGGAAAACCCATATATGTCAATGCAGGAGTTATTATTATTCCACCTCCTACTCCTATTAGTGAACCTAGAATTCCTGCTCCAAATCCTATTATTATGAGAATGATAAAGAGTTCAAGCAATTAAATTAATCCGCCTCTATCTTGATCCTCATAGATATACAAGTTATATGTTTATTATCTTACGTTATTCTTAATACTAAAGAGACTATCTTTTAAAGATTGAGAAAAGAATTACAATCTAGAATTTATTTCCCTAGATAGATCAATCGAAAAATTCTTTATTTAAACTATCTATAATTCGATTAAAATAACTCTAACACTTTTGGTTATAAAATATAAGTATATCATTATTTATCATATTGTTATTTAGGAATGAGAATTATATTAATTGGATATGGTGTTGTAGGTCAGAGTTTTACCAAACTGTTACTTTCTAAATTAGTAGACTTATACAATTTATATGGAATGAAGCCTAGAATAGTAGCATGTGTTGACAACAAAGGTTCTGCAATAGATACATCTGGTTTAGATATACAAAGGCTTTTGGAAATAAAAAAGAATAAAGGAACAGTTGGAGAATATCATAATAATAATAATAACAAATCAAAATTAGAGCCTTTACAAATAATCGAAAATATTGACGCAGAAATAGTTATGGAATTAACTCCAACTAATTTAAAAGATGGTGAACCAGGTTTATCCCATATAACTTCAGCAATGAAATATGGTAAAAATGTCATAACAGTTAATAAAGGACCATTATCAGTAGCTTTTTCATCTCTTATTGAATTAGCTAACTTTAATGGAATAAGTTTTAAATTTAGTGGAACGGTAGGCGGAGGAACACCTATTCTTGAATTTGCCAAAAGATGTTTAAAAGGAGATAGAATTGTTTCCTTTAAAGGAATACTTAATGGAACAACAAATTATATCTTAAGTAAAATGGAAGAAGGTTTAACATTTTCTGATGCACTCACTGACGCACAAATTAAGGGTTATGCAGAAACTGTTCCCTCATTAGATATAGATGGATATGATGCTGCTGCTAAATTAGTCATTATGGCTAACTGGTTAATGGGAATGAAAGTTGCATTAGAAGATGTTAACAGAAATGGTATTACAACAGTCAAAACTCAACAAGTTTCTGAAGCATTAAAAAAAGGAAATGCAGTCAAACTTATTGCTACTTGTGAAAACAAAAAACTCATAGTTAAACCTATGGAAGTATCAAAGTTGGATCCTTTATGTGTTAATGGTACTTTAAATTCTGTTACATTTTCCTTGGAATATGCTGGAAATCAAACTGTAATAGGAAGAGGTGCAGGTGGAATAGAAACTGCTAGTGCAGTATTAAGAGACATGATTGAAATACGAGACAATATAATAAATGAAAAAAATGTGTCTTAGGTTATGCTAATACGTTTAAGACTTATTTAAATGTGGAAATAATTATTACCCTTTTTTGAAATCTGAAATCTTCTTTAGATTAAATGTATAGTGAAGATATGGAATCTCAGGTAAAGAGAAGAACGTTAGCACTACCTTATCATCAAACTAGTAAAATCTTGCATTCTGCTAGAGAATTATATATACTAACAAATTCAATATTCAAAGAACAAATAACGATATTCATCATCACTTGAAAGATAAGAATAAGAAGAGGATATCTAAATTATTAGAAGAAAATATAACAAGAGATGTAGTAGATATGTAACTTAATGTTCTACAGAGAATATGTCTTGAGAAATGCAATATTCGTAACGAGGTTTCCAGATATATTATTGGAATTGAATTTAGATTATCTAACCTTAAAGCATCGCTAGTAAAACAAGCTAAATGTGATTAAGATATAATAACACTAATTAAGTCCTAGAATCTATTTGCAAACTTAATGAAATGGCAAGAGGACTAAGTATCAATTCGGCAAATATTATTGAACTTGCTTATAAGATACAAAAATTAGACAGTGAAGTTGGTCTAAAATATAGGAACATATTAGTAAAAGCTTTTAAGGGAGCAGAAAATACCCTTGAATTAATTTTTTTGAAAGACACTGTTGAAGTAAACGGAGGAATGGCAGCAAATCTCAAGAGACTTCCATTCATTCACAATACTTAATTTAAGTTTTTAATTTATGAAACCTAAAAAAATACAAGGAGAACTTGTTGAAAATAGAATAATAGTACATGATATAGAAAATTCTCGAATTCTTTTTGGTAATGGATATTATGGCAAGCCGTTGGGAATCCCAAAACCAAAAGGGATCAATTTTGACGCTCCACTAATTTTAGATTTGATTGAAAGTTATTATTTAATCCAAATAGGAAAATTACAAATAACTTTAAATGATAAGATGTTATCTTTAAAGGACCTAAAGATAATTTGTAAAAAGCAATATGACAAATTTGATTCAAAATATATTGTTTTTCAGAATTTACGAAACCAGGGATATATTGTTTCTCCAGGAATAAAGTTTGGATGTGATTTTGCGGTATATGAACGGGGTCCCGGGATTGATCACGCACCTTTTCTTGTTCAAGTCTTAACAAGAGAAGAAATTATGACAGCTTCAGCAATTATTCTCTCAGGAAGATTAGCAACTACTGTAAAAAAACAATTTCTTATTGCAATACCCAGAATAAGAGATAAAACTGTTGAATTTATTGGATTTGAGTGGTGGAGAGCATAGCAAAGAAATTATCCAAAGAATACGAAAAAAATTTGTAAATTCATTTTTGAAGATATTCCAATTTATAAAAAACAATATAATTATTATAGAATCTTGAATTTAACAGACAAGTAATTTACATTTAATTTATGTAACAATATCATAAATAAGAATAAGTATAACAATTTAACAATTAGAAGATCATTAGTCCTATGAATCAATTAGACACATATTAAAGAAAATATTATAAATAACAAAAGATAATATAGAATTTTCTTATTCCTAATTATAATCACTAATTGAAAAGATCCATTTCTGTTGGGAGATTTCCCAGTAATACCTTTAAAATTCAATCTATAATTTTGGCTATTTAGTTTTAAATATAAATTAGTAATTTATCAAATAATAAAACGACAATTTGCTGATTTATATATATAACACACAAAGAATTTCTAAGATTAAAAAAACTCACTATTCACTGATCACAAAGATAAAATATTCTTTTTATAATCTATAATATATGAACCGCATAAAGAGATTATCTACAGAACTATTAGAGAAATATCCAGATAGGTTTACTACTGATTTTGAAGAAAATAAAAAAACCGTTTTAAGTTTGGCTATAATCAGATCTAAAGTTTTAAGAAATAAGATGGCAGGATTTATAACTTCTAAACTTAGACGAGAAGCTGATCAAGAAAAGGCTGAAATCTCAAATCAAATAGAAGAAGAAAAAGAAGAAGAAAGTCAATAATTTTGATTACGTTAAAACTATTAGGTGGAGTAAAAAAGGCTATTGGAAAAAATTCCATAGTAATTGACAAATCACAATCCAATCTTAAAGAGATTTTTGAAGAATTAAAAAACAAATCAACAGATGCAAGCATAATAGATGAAAAAAATCTAATGATATCCGTCAACGGAGTAGATTCTTCCGTTATTGGAGGTAAAGAGGCAATTATAAAAACTGGAGATATCATTACAATAGTTACAATTATTCATGGTGGCTAGGCAAATTAAGAATAAAGAAATTTGGTTTCTTTTAAAATAGGAAATAAGTACGTCTATTTTCATACAGTATTTTTAAAGGAGCCTCATGATTCTAATATAATTAATCACTTTAGAAACGAATTTCCCGATATTTTTATCCAAGGATTAAATTTTGATATCGTTTATAATTATGAACATCTTTTTGAGATTTTAAAAATATCAACTTTAGCAGAAAGAAGAGATACTATGTGTTCAAATAAAATAGAGTTAGATTTTTTATTGAGAATTGTAGGAACGAATCAAATATCTCAAGCAATTAAAGATGGAGGCTTAAAAATTGACAATTATATAGTTTTTGTTGTATTAGCATATAAGATGCAAATAGACAAGATTAAGCAAAAATTTATTATTTTATTTGGCAATTCTGAAGAGGAAATTTTTCTTGATAAAATTTTTTTATCAAGAAAAATTGAAAAATACAAGATAAGATTCAATAACAACTTTTTGGAAGAAAAAAATATCATTAAATTTCTAAAGGAAATAGGGGCTTTAATTACTAAATAGAAGATAGTATATTAAGTATAGCTTTTTTTCTCTATTCATATGATAATATATTCAACACTTATTTTCTTTTTATTTTTAGTATTAACTAGATTTATGGACATATTGATATACAAATCAGTAATTTAATGATTGGCAAAGGTTGATCAAATGACCTACTTGACTCTAAAAATTCAATAATATTGAAATATCTATCAAAAATATTGTAACAATTAGGAATGCAACGAAAGAGGTTTCATTAAGTATCATTATGATGTAGTAAGGAGTAAATTTTGTACATTCTGAAGAAACATTTGGCATATATTTGGCCAATATTAACAGATTTTAGAAACAAGTCAAAATAATGGTTTAGTGTCATTTAGATTTAATATAAAGTTTTATTTAAGTAGATCAAGTAATTTATACATTTTCCGATAGGAAGAATTAAGATCATGATGTTTTTCAATAGACGACTTTATCCTTTTTAATTGTTGTATTAATTTTTTATCATCTTTATCATTAATAATTTGATAGTAATCCAAGAGTTTTCTGTGGAAGTTTTTTATTTCTTTTTTAATAAATGGATTATCCATAAATAAAGAATTAAGTAGAATAGGATCATCATTTAAGATACTTTCTGATACAATACATTGCATTTTAAAGGTACTTCCAGAATATAATTCTAAATCTTTGTATTTTTGTGATCCAATAATATCTGCAAATATCATATTAATATAATGATTTAACCCTAAGACTACAGCCATGATACGATCATGTTGAATTGCATTTTCTAATGATAAGATATTAAAATTTTGAAATAGATCTTGAACAAATTGCATTTCTCTTTTATATTCTCTGATTGGAATAAATAAAATCTTTAAACTACTTTTGTTAGAAGCTCCTCGACCAAACATAGGATGGATACAAACCGGCAAAATATAATCTTGAATCTTCAATAGAGATTGAAAAGATTTGTTTTTGATAGAAGAGATATCAATTAATACTGAGTTTGGCTTCATTATTTTAGAACAATCTATTATCATTTTCGGGATTATTCTTAGCGGTACACATAGAATTACGATGTCAGAATCCTTGACACAGGAATTAAAGTCAGGCTCTATTTTTAAATTCAGCTGTTTTCCTATAGAATTTATATTTTTATCATATGCCTTTATATGATAATTATTTTTAGCTAAAAGATATTCTATGAACCAAGTACCCATTCGTCCTCCAGCACCGATAATAGCAATTTTTTTCAATTTATTCTGTAATCCCTATACAAGATATTTTTGAAGAATGTCTAAGCCATCGTTCAATAATTTAGATGATTGACAAGCTGAGATTCTAATAAACTGTTTATAAGAACTTCCAAATCCACTTCCTGGTGCAATTGCTACGCCTTTTTCCAATAAATCATATACTAGAGTAATATCATTTGAATAATTTTGAGATATAATTTTTGGATATACATACATTGCACCGTCTGGAACAATATATTCTGTATTCATTTGTTCTAATCTTTTGCAAATAATATTTATACGATCTTTAATAGAATCTATATTTGATTGCATATTATTATCTAGTGCTGCTAAAGCACAATATTGCATTGGCTCAGCAACTGATGTGATAGAAGTAGCCTGAACCTTACGCATTTTTGTTATTATATCATTATTTGCTATTCCATAACCGACACGAAATCCGGTCATACCGTAAGTCTTGGAAAAAGATGATATCATTATACTTTTATCATATTGATAATTTAAAATACTATTATATTGAACAAAAGAATAATCAGAATAAACTTCATCACTTAAAATATATAGTTTATGATCCTTTGCTATAGAAACAATTTTTTCAAGTAAATTTGAATCAAGTACTTTTCCTGTTGGATTGTTAGGATAATTTAATATAAGCATTCTAGTATTAATGTTTATTAAACTCTCTAGTGTTTTTAAATTAGGTGTCCATTTATCTTCAATAGTAGTTTTCAATAATCGTGTTTTTGCTCCAATAAATTCAGCACATTCTTTATATGCTGGCCAGGACGGTTCAATATTAATTAATTCATCCCCAGGTTTTAATAGAGAGGTTATAGCACTGAACACTGCAAATCTACCACCTGGTGTAACTAAAACATGTTCTGGTCTGGTATTAGAAAATTTTTTGGATATTTCCTGACGTAGTTGAGGTATTCCAGAAATTTCAGTATAATGATATTTTTTATTATCGTATATTTTTGATAATTCCTCCTTAACTTTTAATGGAGGAGGATAATCAGGTTCACCGACTTCCAAATGAATAATTTTTTTTCCATTTTTTTCAAGTTCTTTAGCTTTCATAAATACAGCCATATGAGTAGAGCTTTTATTATCATTATTTTGAATATTTTGTAGTTTTACAGATTCTAATAGAAGAAGATTCAAAAGTCTACCAGAAAATTCAAAATCCATGCCTATATCTTTTGTAAGTTCCATAACAGATTTTTTTATATCATTTTCAACTTTTTCATCTTCTATTTCAATTTTCAATTGGTGTTTGATATTACCAATTTTTTTTGCTACTTCCATTCTATCCTGTACTAATCTAATAATGTTATTAGTAATATTTCGCATTTCTTCTCTTAAATAATCTATATTATCTTCAACCATTTCAATAACCTCTTAGAATATTAGGAATAAATCCTGCTTTAATAGCATGATCGGATAAAACTATAGAAACAATTCCTTCAATAATAGGAGGAGCACGAGGTACAACACAAGGATCATGTCTACCAGGCACTTGAAGATCGACTAAAGTATCAGAAGATAAGTCTAAAGTTCTTTGAATTTTCGCAATTGAGGCAGCAGGTTTAAATCCAATTTTAATAGTGAGAGGCATCCCATTAGATATACCTCCTAATATACCACCTGAATTATTAGTTAATGTTATTACTTTTCCTTCCTCTTTTATAAATAAATCATTATTTTCATATCCTGTTTTTTTTGTTCCTTCAAAACCAGAACCAAATTCTACGGCTTTAACAGCGGGAATACTAAATAATGCTTTACTTAAATCAGATTCTAAAGATGAAAAAACAGGTTCACCTAGTCCTACCGGTAATCCAATACTAACACACTCCACTATTCCACCTAAAGAATTTCCTGATTTTCTAGCATCCATAATTGATTCTTTCATCTTTTCTGCTATATTGGGATCAGGACATCTCACTTCATTATTATAACGATTTTCCTTTGCTTCATCATAAGAAGTTTTATCATAGGATATATCTCCTATCTGTATAGTATAAGCAATTGTTTCTATTCCTAGAACATATTTTAGTAATTTCTTACTTATTGCTCCTGCCATTACATAACTCGCCGTTAATCTACCTGAAAATCTTCCACTTCCTCTATAATCCGCATATCCTCCATACTTTACCATTGCAGGATAATCAGAATGACCAGGTCGTGGTATTGTTTTTATTTTATCATAAGGTCGGGAATCAGAGTCTTTATTCCATATAACCATACATATCGGTGCATTAGTCGTATAACCATTAAATACACCTGAAAGAATTTCAACTTTATCTTCTTCTTTTCGTTGTGTAGTGATACTTGATTGACCAGGTTTTCTTAAATCTAAATCTGGCTGTATATCAAATTCACTTAATGGAAGACCTGCTGGACATCCATCTAAGATAGATCCTACACATCGTCCATGGCTTTCTCCAAAACTAGTAACTATGAATCTGTCTCCTAGAGTATTTCCACCCATAACAATTAATCCAAAGATATAGTAATCCTATATAATATTGACTTTTAATAGTTAGAAAATTTTTTTTGTAATTGTATTATTATCAATTTTATTGCGTTAAATTTACTTTTGCACCAAGTCTTTTAATCTCATTTAGGAAAGATGGATATGAGACATCTATAGATTCTGCTCCTATAACTTTAGATTTATCAGTTAACATAGATGCTATTGTAAATGCCATAAAAAGCCTATGATCGTTGTAAGAATCAAGTTCTGCATTTTTTAAAGATTTGGATGGTTTTATTGTTATTTCGTCTTCTTCTTCAATAATATTTACTCCCATCTTTCTCAATTCTTTAGTTATATTTGAGACTCTATCTGTTTCCTTGAATCTAGCATGAGAAATTCCGAAAATTCTCATTGGCGATCTTGCCTTTAAAGACATAATGGAGATCGCAGGTAGGAGATCTGGAGTATTAATAAGATTACAGTCTATTCCATCTAAACGATTTGATCCATTGACAATCACTTCTCCTTTTTCCTTATCTACTTTGATATCACCATCCATTTGTTTTACAATATCAATGATTTTCATGTCTCCTTGTGGATAATAAAAATTTAGACCATTTATTGTTATTTTTCCACCAGCTAAAATCCCTGCTGCTATTATAAGTGAAGCCGTAGAAAAATCTCCAGGAATAATAAAATTAGTTGGTTGGTATTTACTATTAGGTATAAAATAATTCAAATATTCTTTGTTATGTTCAATGACAACACCAAATTTTTTCATTGTTTCGATTGTGGAGGTAATGTATGGGATAGATACCTGTTTTCCTTTAATTCTTATTTCTACTTCTGAAAGAGCATAAATACATGAAATTAATAACGAAGAAATAAATTGACTTGAAATATTTCCTTCAATGGAGGCTAACCCTCCTTTTATTCCTCCACCTTTTATTATTAATGGAGCTGTACCTTTTTCAGTAGAAGAAAAAACCTCAACTCCTAATTGATTCAGAGCTGAAACTAGAGGCCTCATAGGTCTTGTTTTAAGGCTATCATCTCCTGTGATGATAGTATAACCATTTTTTACTAATGCAGCCATTGAAGTCAAAATTCTGATTGTTGTTCCCGAGTTTTCTGCATTAATTACATCCTTTGGTGTTTCTAATTGATTCATTCCAAGGATCTTAAGAGAATCAAATTTTTCATTAGCCTTTTCAATTTTTACTCCTAGCATTTTGCAACCAGAAATAGTTGCTATGGTGTCTCTACTTAGTAGTGGATTATTGATTATTGACTTTCCCTCTGCAAGAGATGCAATGGCAATTGCTCTATGGGTGTAACTTTTACTAGGAGGACATTTTATGTTACCATCAAGAAAAGATTTACTAATTTCTATATTAACCAATTATTTTTTCAACTCTTGCCTTGGTATTATTAATTTTACAAACTAATGTTTTTCCATATTTTGTTAGAATGTTTCTAATTGTATAGAGGTTCTTTTCTTCAGTAATTACGGCTATTGATGGTCCATTTCCAGAAATAGACGCAGATAGAGCTCCATTTTCTAGAGATAAAAGAATTGGGCTATAATCATAAGCCATCACAGAAGATACTAAAAGGCCATTTAGCTTCATAGCATTCCAATAATCAAATTTTTCTGCTAATTGAAATGCTTTATTAAAAAATTCTGCTAAAATCTTTAACTTTAAAGGATTCTTTCTTTCGGAATAATTAGGTAGAAGAATAACAGATAATAAATTAACAGGACCATTTTCTCTTCTTATCAATTTATTAGAATGATTATCTGTAATTACGAAACCACCAAAATAACACGCCGTTGAATCATCGTAAGCACCAGTGATTGTTATTTTCGCCTTACGTGAAGCATTAACTGCCGTGTCTAAAACTCTCAAATCATCTAAATTATCATCCAATAATCCATAACAGGCTAATGATACTGCAGAAGAAACAGCACTAGAACTCTTTAATCCAAATCCAATAGGTATATCAGAAGAGATAGATAATGAAATATCATTTTCTTGAAGTAAATTTTTAGGAATGCTATTATGTATGATATAGTTAAATAATTCGCTATTTCTGGCATTATAAAAGATCTTGCCTTCTCCTTTTTGCATATGTATTTCTGCGGTTGTTTTGAGCGAGATTCCAAGAGCTGAGCCTTTACCAGTAGCAATAGCATTAACTATTGAAATAGCCCCATGAACGGTAGCTCTTGTAAAAATAGAAGTCATGTCGGTTCACCAAATATTCCAAAGAGAGCTTTTTTCATAGCATCAACAGGAGCATCCAAATTAGTCCAAATCTTAAATGCTTGTGCTCCTTGTGCAATAAGCATTTCATATCCAAATACAACTGTGGCATTAGCCTCCTTAGCTTTTCTTAGTAAATCAGTATATACAGGTTTATAGACTATATCGTAAACAATACTATTAGATTTTATATAATTATGATCTATTGGACTTCTTTCATCATTTAATCCAATCGAAGTAGCATTTATAATTAAATCAGAATGCAAAGTAAAGGTAGAAAGATTATTGAAATTTTCACCATGACAATTTAATCCTAACTTTAATCCATGTTGTATTAATTTTGAAGCATTTGCAGATGAACGATTAACCACAATGACTTCAGATATTCCTTTTTCATATGAAAGGGCGGTCATAATTGCATAAGCTGCTCCACCCGCACCAATTATCAAAACTTTCATTCCTTTAAAATTTACTTTTCTTTCATAGAGCGGTTGAATAAAACCATAAGGATCAGTATTATATCCAATCAATTTTCCGCCGTCATTTTTCACAGTATTAACAGCATTTGTTTTGACGGCTGTTTGATCTAACTGATCGAGATAGCTTAAAATTGAAATTTTATGAGGAATAGTTACATTAAAACCTGCAATTCCAATTGACCTTAATGATTCTATAGATGCCTTAAGATCTGTAGATGGTACACGAAATGAAAAATAAGAGCTTTTCATTCCAAGAGCAGAAAATGCAGAATTTTGCATTATAGGAGATAACGAATGTTGTACAGGATCACCTATTATGCAATATGTCTTAATTAGTGGCGATGACATTATTTAGAAAATGTTGATTAATTCTTTCATATATTCGTCTCATCTCTATGATCGATAATTGTCCTGGTGCAATAGTTTTTTCCAATGAGGCATAAGTAAAAGGAGATTTTCCATAAATTATACATAAAATTCTTGATATAATACCATAATCTCCCATTGCAAAAGTAATTAAATTACTGTTTTTGAATTTTTCGTATAAATTTAATAATCTGAAAGAATCAGTAACATTTCTTGCCATTGTTACTAATTTTATGTTATTACTAAATTTCTTCATATCGTTAATTTTTTTTTCCAAATATTCATCCGAGGGAGTATTAAAAAAATTATGCCATGAAATAAGTACGTTAGACTTATTTTTCAAATAATTATTTAAAGAAGTATTTTCAGTTATTGTATCATATTCTACATCTAATAACATAGGATTTACATCGTATAATTTTTTAAGAATTTCAATTCTTTCAATTTCGTTTCCTCTAAATTCACCATGCTGTTTCAAAGGTCTTAATGTAAATACAGATCTTGATTTGATCGAGTCAGTAATCTTTATTGCAGAAGAGAAATCAGACTGCTTTAAGAAATCAAACCTTATCTCTAAAAAATCACTTAAACCTAATGCTTTGTTTATTGAAAAGGATAATTCATTAATTGTTTTTGCACCAATTGAAACACAGATTTTTTCTCCCAAAGTAAAATACTCATTATATTATTATCTAATTGGATATTAATTTTTAAATTAATAAAGGCAGTTTTGAAAAAAAATCAAACATATTCTATACAATTAATAGAATTCTAAAGAAAAAAAATATTTATAGATATAAAATTATATACTATGATGTGAAGGAATTTTTTTCCAATTAGCAATTAGGGCTTCTGATCTAATATGTATTGGTTCACTTAATCTCGATCGAGCTAGTTTAACATATTCATTGATTATATCTACTCCTATAAATCGTCGCTGTAAATGAAAAGCAACTTTTGAGGTTTGGCCACTACCATTAAATGGATCCAAAATTGTATCTCCTTCATAAGAATATAATTTCATTAATCTGTATGGAATTTCTTCAGGAAAAGGACATGGATGTTCAATATATCCAGGAGGAATTGGAGCTATATGCCATACAGAATTTGCAATTTCCTTGGTCCATTCTTCATGTGTAGCAGGTAAGGTTTCTTTCCTTTCGGTTCTTCCACTACTAACGTTACCTTTTCTCAGAACTAAAATAAGTTCATGCATTATATTAGCTCTATAATATTTTGGATAGGGATTAATAACAAAGGAACCGTATCTATTAGTTCCACCGGTGACTTTGTGCCAAATTATCTCTTCATGAAGGTTCCATTTACCAAATGGTTCAACTAATTGTGATAATAACATATGTGGAAGTGGTAATAATGTACCATTTACAACTTCATTAGCTATAACTATACAACAGTATCCACCATCTTTGGTTGCATTGTATATTTTATTATTAAAGATATCAATCATTTCATCAAGATATTCTTTTGTATTGACATTTGATTTTCCTCGATAATAAGATCCATTTTTAGATATATGTGCGTTATAATCAATTGCATTTCGATAAGGCGGAGAAGTTATGGTTAATTGTATTGAACCATTAGGAAGTTTAGAAATGATTTCTTTGCAATCACCAGATAAAATTTTATCTACATAGCTATGCTTTACTTGCATGATAAAACATAATTTTTGAATCAATATTCACCATGCTTTAAAATAATCGACAATCTGATAAAGAAATTTTGCACTACAAATGAGCAATGTATCTATAAATAAAATAAAAATAAAATATTAAATCTGGAATAACTATTTGTACCTTTAATTTGAAATAGAAGAAATTATTTATTTTTCAAGAATATATTCTTGTACTTGTACTCCAAAATGTCTTCCACTAGCTTGTTTAAAGTAACACAAAACTTTATCACCTGGTTTAATGTAAGTAACTGGCACTGATTCTCCATTGTCACGAATTAATTGAATTGTTTCTGCGTTTTGTACTATAACAGTTCCTTCCACATTATCTCCTACCGCTCTAATTAATCTTAATGGCCTGGTTTCTATTTTTGATCTTCCTACAGATACAACTCTAGAATTGCCATCTTTATTCACAATAATTATTTCACTTCCAGACTCTAATTCCGATAAATATTTGGTTTTCCCATCTGGAAGAATAGTATAACAATATACAGCCCCGGCATTAACTCTAAAAGGACGAGGAGATGTAAAAGATGAACCAGCTGATTCATTATGTAAGAGAAATAGAAAATTAGACTTACTTCCAACCAACATTCCTTCACCGGTTTCAAGCATTGAAACAGTATCTACACATACTCTTTCACCTATTCCAACATCTTTAACATCTACAATTTCACAGGATTGTATTTCATATTTCTTATTTTTTAGATATTTTTTAGATTCTTCTATTTCTTTAACATTTGCAGTTGAGAGTATTACACCATCCACTCCTAATTCCAACACAGTAAACATGGTTCTTACTTCCTCCGAATTTTTAGCAGTAGTATAGATTCTCGTTTTAGTATTTTGTAGATTAGCAATTATATTTTCTAATGGAATAATCTTCCAATTAGCAGCATCTACTATAATATAATTTGCACCTTTATAGACTGCATTTTCTATATCAGAAAGATCTTCGTTTGATAAAACTCTCTTATAATATGCCAAGGATTTGTCTTTTGTTTTATTTTTGATTAAATCTTCGATTGATTTGCAAATAATAATATCAGCAAGTTCAGATTCATAAATTATTTTAAAATTTTTTTTTCTTTTTATTTTTGTAGGCTCTATGAATAATGTATTAATTTCTTTTAACTCATCCAAAAATAATTCTAAATTAGGAATTGTAGAAGGTGGAGCAATAATTAATTCTTTATTTTTTTCTTTTTCCAAAATTTTTTAAAACCTCATTATAGTTTTTTTCATCTACGATTATCTCAGATAAGGCTTTTACAAGTAAAGAAGGATTATCATGTTGAAAAATATTCCTTCCAAAAGTAACACCCTTAGCACCTGCTTTTATAGCATTTGAGCACATTTCTAAAACATCAGCGTCTGTTTTAGATTTTGGTCCTCCTGCAATAACAACAGGAACAGGACAAGATTTTACTACTGATTTAAAAGAATCTAAATCTCCGGTATAAACAGATTTTACTATATCAGCACCTGCTTCTGCACCTATTCTAGTAACATGTCCTACAATTTCTGGAGCAAACGGATTTTTTATGTTTTCTCCTCTTGGATACATCATTGCTAGTAATGGTACATTCCATTCGTCACATTCATCTGAGATCATTCCTAAAATTTCTAACATTTCAGGTTCTTCTTTGGCACCTATATTTATATGAACAGAAACAGCATCGGATCCATGTCTAACAGCATCAGCAACACTTCCCATAAGCACTTTTTTATTTGGATAAGGACTCAAAGAAGTACTAGCCGATAAGTGAGTTATCAATCCTATATTAGTAGTCTTAGGCATAGACTTTACTATCCCTTTGTTAATTATTACAGATGTTAATCCAGAATTTTCGCATTGATATATCATATCAGGAGTATTTTCTAAACCTTTTATTGGCCCATTGGTTATTCCATGATCCATAGGAATGCAAACCATTTTGCCTTTTTTTGTAATTCTGTTTAACCTAATGTCTCTACCTGAGACCATAGAAAAGAAGGATATTTGTCCTACTTAAAAGTGATCTGCTAGGGAATGAATAACATTACTAAATAATACAAGGCATAAAATAATTAGATTAAACTGGAGAAATTATAAATTATTATCAGGTCTTATACACATTTTTGGTAATATTATTTTATGTTTATTCTTTGATAAGAGATTTTTTACAAATAATACATCGTTTTTATCAATTCCTTTTTTTAGCAGATCATTATGTATATTTTCTGTAATATTTCCAGATAAATTTTTCAAGATAATATCTATTTTTTCATATTCCATTCCAATTTCATCTTCTGCTGTTTGGTCTTTCCATAAAGAAGGGCTGCTTTTTTTTAGCAATATTTTTTTCGGAAGATTTAGATATTTAGCTAATTCTCTGACTTCTGTTTTGTAAATGTCTGCTAATGGAAGAATATCTGCTGCACCATCTCCGAATTTAGTAAAATATCCAATCATCAATTCACTTTTATCAGAAGTACCTAAAACTAATTTATATTCAACATTTGCATAGTAATAAATAAAATTCATACGAATTCTGGCAGTAAGATTACCTATGGATTTTTTTTCTAGTGGTAATATATCCATATACTTTTGTTTTATTTCAGTAATGTCTAGGATATGGTAGTTTATACCTAATTTGTGGGATAATTCAATAGCGTCATCTATATCATTCTGCTGTGAGACTTTTTTATCTGGAAGAATTAAGCCTAATACTTTATTATTGCCCAATGCTTTAGTAGCTAAAGATAAGGCAACAGATGAGTCAATTCCACCACTTAATCCCAATACCACTCCTTGAGAATTGGCTCGTGTAACTTCATTTCTAATAAATTCAATAATACAATTTGCAATATTTAATAGATTCAATATTTGCCATTCTTATTAATAAAATATTATTATTAAATCGATCTTATTATTTTTTATAGATTTATCATACAACTCTAATAACATTAACAAGAAGTAAATAAGTATAATCACATCCATTACAAAAAATTCTATTTCTTTCTCATTTAATAATGAAATTTGGTTAACAATTATTTTTTGAGTTATAAAAGTTGTTAATTCATTACAAATATAAGAGAGAAAACTATTCCAAAAAAATTTTATTAGTAAGAGATTTAATGAGAAATTGATATATTTGTCATCTTCAAATATTAGTAGTTATGACAAAGCAGGAGTAAATATTAAAAAAATTCGGTCAACTCAACAACATATTGGAAAAATGATTGCTGAATCATACTCTTTTCAAGAAATAGGTAATATTGTTTCTGGATTTGGTCACTATTCTGGTTTAATAAATATAGGAAATCATGTTTTGGCATTACATACCGACGGCGTTGGAACCAAAGTTCTTGTTGCACAACAAATGAAATGTTTTGATACAATAGGCATTGACTGTATAGCTATGAATGTTAACGATATTATTTGTACAGGAGCAGAACCATTTGCATTTGTAGACTATATTGGTTTAAAAAAGGTCAATGATGAACTGGTAAAAAAAATCGTGAAAGGTTTGGTTGCAGGTGCAAAAATCGCCAAAACAGCAATCGTAGGAGGAGAAACTGCTGTTGTACCTGAACTGTTAGCAGGAGATAACGATGAGATATTCGATCTTGCTGGTACTGCTATAGGAATTATACCAACTAAGAAGGTACTTCTTGGAAACAATATAAAGATAGGTGATATTATATTAGGATTAGAAAGTAGTGGTTTGCATTCAAATGGATATACGTTAGCACGAAAAGTATTATCAAAATATTCATTGGATAAAATTCCAGATTTTTTAAACCAATCAATTGGAGAAGAATTACTCATTCCAACTAAAATTTATGTACAACCAGTAATGGAATTAATAAAAAATAGAAAAGTTACAATACATGGCTTAGCACATATAACAGGAGGATCATTTACAAAATTAAAACGATTAAATAATAAAGTAAGATATAATCTTACAAATTTATCTCCTCCTTTTGGGATATTCAAGCAAATTCAAAAAGATGGTAAGATAGACGTGGAAGAAATGTACAGAACTTTTAATATGGGAATTGGTTTTTGTATAATACTCCCAAAGGCTAATGTTGACAAGACAATTAGTATAATAGAAAAGAACAAAATGAAAGTTTACCAAATAGGAGAAGTTGATTCAAAAGGTAATGGAAGCGTAATTGGGAAAGTAGATAATCAAAAATATATTTTTTAGTACCTTATAAAGATTAAATCTATTTTAATTAATCCAAACAAAAAGGGAGATTATAATTACTATCTATTTACTTTTATTTGTTTACTACAAAACTAAACTATTAGTCGGAATTACTGTTTATCATTTAATTATAATATACTAATTAATATATTTCCTGTCTGTTAGCAGATTTTAAACTATTAATATAAAAAGAAATACATGATATAATAAAATTTTTAATATTCAAAATTATTTTATTAAAAAATAAAGAATTATTAAGCATATAGAGGTTAGATATACTTTTCAATTATTTCACAGCCTCTATTAATTCCCAGATCAACTAAATAATTTCCAAGTTTTGGTCCTCGATCAGAATTGATTAGTATTTTATAAAGTAATTTAAAAAAGTCTCTTGGGTGTATTTCATGTTTTTTTGAAGTTTCATAAATTAATGTTTGTATATCATTTGATAGATTCTCATATTCTTTATCTTTATATGTCTTTAAATTAAAGACTAACTCAACTAATGCTTCCTTATGTTTTTTATCCAAAGTTAAATCATAATTATCTTCGTTTACCAAAATATCGTCTGTCCAGTTTGAAGCAAGTTCGATTTTCTCTATTATATCGTTTGTTTTTTCATTGACAAGCCTATATTTTTTAAGCCTTTCAAATACCTTATCTATACGATCCTTTCCATCAAAAAGTGACGCTTGTTGAGCAATTAATCTATATGGAACATGGTTATAAGCATTAGTTGGTGGATTGAGATGGTTAATATATTCATAAATTCCTTGCAATTTAACCAATTTTGATTGATTGTTCTCTTTGATTTTGCCAAAATATATATCTTCATATAGATCATATTCATCCATCAATAAAGGAATATCATCAATTCCTATATGTCGTGTTCCGGTTATCCTTTTGAAAAGTAATAAAAGAATAGATTGAGGTGTACCATATTTCATCCACATTTGAGGAGTTAATACATTTCCAGCAGATTTACTTATTTTTTTTCCTCCCTTATCTAAAAACATTTCATATTTTATATGGAAAGGATGAGAAAATTTTAATATTTCTTCACATACCCAATCATTGATTTTTACAGAATCCATAATATCTTTTCCATAGGCTTCAAAGCGGATATCTAGCATTTTCCATCGTGCTGCAAATTCAACCTTCCAAGCTAGTTTTCCCTCAGCCTTTGCAATATTCGCTTCTCCCTTGTAACCGCATCCTTTTATTTCTCTATTTCCTATTTTACTTCCAGAACATTCATATAATACTTTCTTTTCCCTAGTCAAATATTCTTTTGCATGTGCTACATAGAGTTTTCCACATTCTTTACATATTGGAAAATAAGGTAATATATTTAGGAACTTATCTTGGCCTACAAATTCAGAAATTTTCTTTCCCAAATAATCACTCTTTGTAAGAATACGATCAATTGCATCAATCAGTATACCACTTTTATAGACTTCTGTTGCACTCTTAAAAGTATATTTAACACCTGCTTTATCTAATCCATCAAGAAGTAAACTACTCATATGTGATCCATATGAACTATGACAATCACCAAATGGGTCAGGGATATTAGAGACAGGTTTAGCTATATAATCTTCTAGCCATGATGGGAATCCTGAAGGAATCTTTCTTAAACCATCCATATCATCAGAATAAGCAATCAGTTCAGAATTGTATCCTTGATATTTAAGAGATAATCCAATTCCATAGGCACGAACTGCATCTCCCATACTTCCAATATGAGGGATTCCTGAAGCTCCTAATCCACTTTCTACTCTAATAATATCAAGGTTGCGATTTAGTTTCTTTTCTCTAGAAATAATGTTACTTGCTACTTTATCTATCCATGTCCCTTTTCCAATAATATTTTCTATCATCATTACTTACAAATCCTATCAGTTAATGGTCTTATCTTCTTCTATAAATACAATAAATAACGTTCATTTATATTCTTATTTGATTTTTTATATAAATCATACAGATGTTAATTTAGAAGGTTATTGTCTCTACTTTTGAAATTATAATGTCAACTTGTACATGAAAGAATATAAAAAAATATAAAGCTTATCAATATTGGTAAATTCAGATTTGTTTTAATATCAATAAAAATGGATATCAAAAAACATCTTTTATTAATGCAAGAAATCATCTTAAGATAATATTCAAATTTTTTTGCTAAGTTATAAATTTAAAGATTTAAAGATCTCAATATTGTCTTTGATAATAATTCTTCTATAGTAATAGGGCTATCCCTCGAAATTCTCGAATTGTAAATTTTCTAGTCCTTGAAAGCAATATTCAGTTTTACTATTACGGTAAAATTTAAACATAGATTTCATCAACCGACTTTTGATACTTTAATTAGAAAGAAAAATCAACCAAAAAGGTGACAAAGCCTATTAATATAAATAATAAGAAGAAAAATATTTGTGAAGTATTTTTTATAACTAATAGCCAATATTTCCAGATTTTATATTATCAATCATTAGATCAACTTTTAGTTTAGCAATAGCTTTGGCTCAAATATTGAAGAGTGACTTTCAGCTACTCATTGGTCAATTTAAAAAGAAATTTTGTTCATGTAGATGTAAACAGATATGTAACTCCAAATAGATTTTGTGTCAGGAAATAATAATAATTATTCTCTACTTTTAATTTCATTATTGTAACAACCTTATCCTTTACAATTACATCTTTTTCAATAAGCCTTTTTCCATTAAATATTTCAGTTTTTAAGCCCTTCTTGTCTTTTTCACTTAGAAGATCTATTATTACTTCAGATGCTTTGTAACATAAGGACCATTTTGATTATAACCTAGTTTCTTATAATAAGCGCGAGTTCCAATTGCACTAATAACAGATAGTTTATCTACTTGAAATTCTTCTTTAGAAATTTTTTCTGCTTCTTCCATTAAATGCAGTCCTAGACCATTATGCTGAAATGATAAAGAATTATTTTTCTGACCAACATCCACTACTTGTCCATATATATGTAATTCTCTGATAATAGCCGAATTCTTATCATTATCATGTAATTCTTTTCTATGAGAAAATATTATATTTCTTAATCTTAAAAATCCAAATAATAAATTTTTATCTTTACTTTCCATAGACAAGAAAACTTCTTTTCCTCCAGATGCAAAATAGTCGATTCTATTTAATACTAATTCTTGTTGGTCATAATTTTTAAGTTTTTGAAGTCCTGCTTCTCGGCATCTTATGCATTTACATTTTACTCCTAATTCTTTTAATTTTTTCATTGCTATTTGACGTATATTTCCTTTTTTTGAGCCTGCTATAATATCCGAAGGCTCAATTTCTCTTTGGATTCGCATGATTCTAACCCATGATGGTATTATCTTTTTTACTTCAACAAGAATATGGACCAATTCTTCTTCCGTATACGAATTATATTTTCCATTCATATACATTTTATATATTCCAGTATTTTTTAGCACTAAAGTTGGATAAATTTTAAGCATGTCAGGTTTGAAGGATTGATCTTCGAAAAGCACTTTAAAACCATTAATATCACTTTCTGTTGTTGATCCAGGGAGACCTGGCATCATATGTGCTACAATTTTATATCCACAATCTCTTGCAATTTGGAAAGAATTTTTAACATCTGTTAAGTTGTGTCCTCTATTAATCAGTTTATAAATATTTTCATCTAAGGTTTGGACACCTATTTCAATTCTAGTTATTCCTAATTTTAACATCAAATCCACATGTTTTTCTTTACAATAATCTGGCTTTGTTTCTACTGTAAATCCTACACACCGAATCTTTGCATATTCATTTTTAATAATAGACTCTTCCAAAGTAGAAGATACATCATCATTTAAAGCATCAAAACATCTTTTAGCAAATTCTCGCTGATAATCTTCAGGCATGAATGGAAATGTCCCACCTACAATTACAAGTTCAATTTTAGTAATATTATGGCCTCTTTGATATAATTGACTAAGTTTTGATTTAACTTGGTAATAAGCATCATACTCAAAGGACTGTGCTATTTTAGTTGAAGGCTCAGTACCAACATAGCTCATAGGAGTATTATATTCAATACCTCCAGGGCAATAGATACACTTACCATGTGGACAAGCATAAGGTTTTGGCATAACTGCAATTACTGCAACACCCGATGCTGTTTTCGTAGGTTTAACTACTAATATACTTCTATAATTACTATTTTTTGGTAGATAGGGTATAATATGTTCATTCTTCGGAATTACAGAGAGTTTATAAGTAGAACATGTTAAACTAATAATTTTGTTTATTTCTTTTAGAGACATATTATTTTTTTTTTCTAATTGCAATGCAATAGACTTACATGCTTGAGAATAGTAAATAGAATCCATAACAATTACCTACAAGATGATAATAATATATAGAGAGTTAAAAATATTTATTATACAAACTAGTTATATTTTATTTTTTAAAATATTTTCATCTATTTATTGCCTTAAATAAATAAAACTATAATAGATTCTTAAAATACAATTAGACTTATAAGAAAAAAAAACTAATAGAAAATAATGCGAGTCGTATTATTTTCTCATGAATCAGATGTTGATGGTATTTTTTCTACTTCTATAGGCTTAATTCGCTATCCTCAAGCAAGAACTTTTTTTTTAGACTATAGTAAAGAAAGCTTCATGAAAATAATTAATCAAATTTTTTTTTCAAACGAATCTCCGGAAAAAAATATATTTATAATATCCGATCTTGGTTTTAATGACAGTTTGTTAAATATATTTAAAAGCACTTTACTTAATGCCAACAAAACAAAAAATGAAATGGTTTGGGTAGATCATCATCCATGGTCTAAAAATACAATAGATGAAATTCATCCTTTCGTTGAGTTGGTTTTGGATGAATCAGGAAAAAAGTGTGCATCAGAGTTAATGTATGAACGATTTTTAGTAGATAATAGTTATGCAAGACATTTAGCTAATTTAGCACATACAACTGATTTTTTTCTCAAAGATCAGTATCTTACCCCATTACCTGAAATTATAAGATATTATTTAACTTTTAACGATTCATTCGAAAGATTATCAAAACTTGCTCGTAAAATATCTAAGGGAATATTATGGGATATTGATATGAGTGAAGACTACAAAAAATATGAATCCTTAAGAGACATCGATAAAAATAAAGTATTAAAAGAATTAAAGATAAAGAAAATAGATGATTTAAATGTTGTATTTGTTAGATCTACACCTTATATTCAAACAAGCTTATTTTCAGAAGAGGTATTTAATCAGACAAATGCAGATCTTGCAATATTTTATGGCAAAAATGGTAAAATTAGTATTAGAAGAAATAATGATAAAATTGATTGTAATGCAATTGCTTTGAAATTAATTGATGGAGGAGGTCATAAATTTGCTGCAGGAGGTACGATACATAGTGATCCAAGCAAGATTGAAGACATAATATCTGAAATTGAAGAAACAATTCTTAAAATAAGAATATCAAATAATTAAATTTATTTACATCATTTAGAATTTGATATATATAAAATAATAACTTAAATGTTAAAACTTGATTGTAAAAATAAGGATCACCTTATCAAATGCAAAGAAATAATTATAAATGGAGGAACAATAGTCTATCCAACAGATACAATCTATGGTTTAGGTTGTGACCCTTATAATAAAAAAGCAGTAGAAAAAGTTTTTAAAATAAAAAAACGTTTAATGGATAAACCTCTTCCTATTCTAACTTTTGATATTAGATCTGTTGAAAAAATAATATCTTTAGGTGTTATTGGAAGAAAATTAGCTGATTATTTTTGGCCTGGCCCTTTAACAATAATTGGAAATTTAAATGATAATAAAATACCAAAAATCCTGACTTCAGGAAAGAAAACTGTAGGTATAAGAATTCCAAATAACATAAATACTTTAAATTTATTGAAATACTGTAATTTTTTAGCTGGTACAAGTGCTAATATTTCCAATGAAAATTCTTGTCTTACTGCTAAAGAAGTAATGAATTCTAAACTTGATGGATATGATGCAATACTAATTGGAGATGATAACAAACCCAAGGATCCATTTTCTTTTAAAGGCTCTACAATAGTAGATATTTCTACCAACAATCTTCAAATAATAAGGCACGGTATCATAAAATCGGAAACTATTTACGAAATTTTACATCAATCTAAATAATGAATTTTAATTTATTAGTTACTACGTATAGACATAGAGAATATGATGCACTTGATGAATTAACTCTACTATTACAAAGATTTGGTGATGAATCACCAATATTAGAAATTCAAGAGGTTTCAGGGATAATACTTGCAATTACAAATTTAAATCCATTTAAATTAACTACAAAATATAAGGAATTATTAGCAGAAGAACCATGGCAGTTCAGATATATTCTAAGATCAATACCTATAGAACGGTCCTTTTACACTGATCTTAAAAATATTGATATAGAAGTAGAAAATCTTGTAATGAAAAAATTAAAGAGGAATGATTCATTCAGAATCACAATTGAAAAAAGACATACATCATTAAGAAGCAAAGAAATTATTTCATCTATTGCAAATAAACTTAATGGATATAAAGTTTCATTAGAAAATCCTAATTGGATAATACTTATTGAAATCATTGGTAATAAAACTGGGATTTCAGTATTAAAAGAAATAGATATATTTAGTTCAGTAATGGAAAAAAGAAAGTCAAGTTATCAAATAGAATAATCCTTTATCACTAGAATAAATTCTTTTGAACTTATAACATAAAATATCATACAACAATAGTAATATATATACAGTTTTCCAAAAGTAACTTAAACTCTTCTAATTGTTATCAAATAAATATTTATTAAATAAGATTTATTCTCTTTTAATTTATGCCTAGTAATCATTTTTTTGGGAAAGACATTGTTTCTATAAGAGATTTTTCTAGAGACGATTTAGAATTTATTTTTGATTCAACTGACAAAGTCCAGCAATTGAAACCAGAAGAGAAGAGCGAACTAGGCAAAGGAAGAACATTAGGTTATATATTTTATGAACCTAGCACTAGAACTAGAATGAGTTTCGAAGCTGCAATGGCCTCCTTAGGAGGTAGCTCAATTGGAATTTTTGATTCAAAATTTTCTTCTATTGAGAAGGGAGAATCTCTTGCTGATACTATTAGAATAATAGATTTGTATTCAGACGTTATTGTACTTCGACATTCTAGAGATGGCTCAAGTAGGTACGCAGCCGAACTTTCTTCTAATCCTATCATTAATGCAGGAAGTGGAAGTGAAGAACATCCAACTCAAGCAATGCTGGATTTATATACTATTTTCAAAGAAAAGGGTAGAATTGATGGTCTGAATATAGGAATAGTTGGTGACTTAAAATACGGTAGAACAGTTTATTCTCTTTTATATGGATTAAAAAATTATAATGTAAATGTATATTTAGTTTCTCCACCTAGTTTGGCAATTAGAAAGGAATCGATTTTTGAATTTGAAGCAATCATGAATATTATAAATTATAACTATCTGGTTGATGTTATTCCACATTTAGATGTATTATATGTGACTAGAATACAAAAAGAAAGATTTCCCGATACTCAAGAGTATGAAAAAGTAAAAGGCACTTATAGAATTGATGAGAAAGTACTTGATATTGCTAAAACTGATTTATCAATAATGCATCCTTTACCAAGGCTAGATGAAATATCACATAATATTGATAATACAAAAAATGCAATTTATTTTAAACAAGCAGCATATGGCAAAGAATTACGTTCTGCTTTATTGGCTTTAATATTAAATGAGGATCCCTTTTAATTTATTATTTCGTAACAATTTGTTAGTTTTATGATTAATTTAGTAGCACATTTTTTTCTTTAAGAAATAGAAGTGGTTGCTACTCCCATATACTTTTTACCATTCGTAAAAGTGGACTTTAAGGATGTATTTAACCTGATACACAGCTGCTGAAACCACATTCAATACACATATTACAACCTTCTGTAATGATAAGTTTCGATTGACAAGTTGGACACATCTCATCTTCATTTATTTCTTGTATAGGTTTTGTGAATTTAATAGGTTCGTTAATTTTAGTAGGTTCTCTTGTAGATAAAGAAAGGTGACTTAAATCATCATCTTTTACTTCATTATTTTTCTCTTCTAATAACTTAGAAACGTATTGAATAACATAGGGTTCTTTTACATAAGATTTAATAAATTCCTTGACATATTGACTTGGTTTTACAATAAAAGACTTTTCTAATGTATTAGTTCCTGTAATATGTAAAACTTGTTCATTTCTTGAGCCATCTCTGTATACAGTGACGCCTTTTAATCCTAATTCATGAGCTAATAAATAAGATGATTTAACGTCTTCAACGGTAACATCACCAGGCATGTTAATAGTTTTTGCTATAGCATTACTTATCCATCTTTGCCATATAGATTGAGCCATTATATGATCCATCCAATGAACATCAATAGCTGTTGTAAACATACTTTGCATCCATTCAGGTATCTCTGTTAACCCACTAATTGATCCATAATTATTAGCTATTTTCGTTAAAATTTCATCATTATACAACCCATTTTCCTGTAATACATTTTCAAAAATTTTGTTAGTATAAAAAAATCTCCCAACTGTAACACGTTTTTCAAAAACTAATGCAAAGACTGGCTCTACACCATTTGAACAATCTGCTATCATTGAAAGAGTTCCAGTGGGGGCAATTGTGGTAGTCCAAGCATTACGAATCCCAAACTTTTTGGTTTTTTCAATTAATGAATCCCAATCGTAAGAATGATATTCTTTAGGCATTTCATAATATCCTCCTACTGGAATTTTCCCTGATGCATACTCTGATTTTTTGAATAAGGGAAAGGGGCCTCTAGATTTAGCGATTGCTACACTTTCTTCCATACTATAATAAGTCAATGTTTCTGCAAGTTTATTCATAAATTCATAACCTTCTTTGGAAGCATAAGGAATTCTCAATAAAAATAAAAGATCAGCAATTCCCATAATTCCTAATCCTATTCGTCTTGTCAGCTTTGTATTATAGTCAATCTCCTCAACAGGGTATTTATTAGCATCTATAATATTATCTAAAAATCGTGATGAGATTCTTATTGCTTGTTCATATCTTGACCAATCAAATTCAAACCTCCCATCAGCTTTTCTTTTTACAAAGTTGGATAAATTAATGGATCCGAGATTACATGATTCATATGGATATAATGATTGTTCTCCACAAGGATTTGTAGCTCTAAGAGGCCCTTCTTTTGCTTTAATGGTTGGATTGTATTTATTTATGTTATCAAAGAAGATAACTCCAGGTTCTGCACTTTTCCATGCACTTAAGGAGACAAGATCTATTAGTTGATGTGAATCTATCTGTTTTATAGGCTCTTGTGTTCTAGGATTTTTAAGAGTATACTTATTACTATTTTTATTGATAAGCGACTTCCAAAAATCATCCCATAGGCCAATACTCACATTAAAGTTTTCAAAAACTCCAGGTTTTGTCTTTGCAGTAATAAATTTTTCAATATCAGGATGCCAAACCTCTAAAATTCCCATATTTGCTCCGCGTCTTTTGCCTCCTTGTTTTACAACATCGGTAATTGTATCTATAATACGCATAAAAGATGCAGGACCAGATGCAACTCCAGATGTAGATGCAACAATGTCACCTTCAGGTCTTAAGTCAGAATAATTAATTCCAACGCCACCTCCTGATTTGAAGATCATAGCTGCATCTGAGGATGTTTTCATTATGCGTTCCATGTCATCAGGCATATCCAATACAAAACACGCCGAAAGTTGCCCTAGACGAGCTCCTGCGTTCATTAGAGTAGGAGTATTAGGAAGAAAATCTTTTGATACCATTAAATCATAGTATTCTTTTATTCGATCTTCGTATTCTTTGAACTTTCCTTGAAAAATTAATTTTAAAAGTTCTTTAAATGATACTTTCATTTGTCCTTTAGAAGCTAATTGAACATATAATCGAATTAATGTTTCAAAATGATATCTATTTAAATAAAAAGAGCCAATCTTTAATTTAAGATCAAAGTCACTAATTTTATTATAATATGATGTTGCTTCTGATATATTTTGATTATAGTTACCCCCTAAATTGAATATAGTTTGATCATGTAAGACATCAGGCAGGGCAACCAGAATAGCAACCCGTTCAAACATCTGTTTAGGAGATTCCACGATTTCATTAGTATCATTTCGAAGAAGATAACGTGAAGATAGAACGCGTAAAGAATTTAAATCAAAATCCTTATCCACTTCGTCAAGATTCTTTTTGTTGAGGATTTTCATTTTATCTTCCCTGATTTTTCTTCTTTCGTGTCTATAAAGAATGTAAGCTTTTGCAGTATCGGATAATCCATCTTCGATAAGGATTGATTCAACGATATCTTGAACATCTTCTACACTTGGAACGACCGATTTATCAAATGAAGTACTATTGAGAGTCATCTTTTTCAAGACTTTTTGAACCAGCTTTTGTGCTAATTGAAAATTTGGTTTGCCGGTTGCAATCAAAGCTTTATAAATTGCCTGCTCTATCTTGGATTCATCAAAATTTACTAATCTGCCATCTCGTTTTTTAATTTTAAACCCAGATTTATTTTTAGTTTTATCAATTTCGGAAATTCCCATATATCTCTACATCCAATTACAAATTACTTTACTATTTTGAAAAAATTTTTGAGGTACTTTTCCTATTCTAAAATAAGATAAATCTTCATACCTATAATCGAGAATAATATTTATAAAGGAAAATAAATATGACCTTGGAACCATAAAAATTTTATAAAACATTGATGTTATAGAAGATATATTATAGAACATATATAATAACATTGTTATGGTCTGTACACTTATCACCAAATATTTATAATTTCTGCTTGGCTAGGTTATATTATAAATATAAAATTCAACCTGGAACATAATTCTATATTTTATATATATATATATATTAGAAGTAAATATAAGAAAATTATTTGTTTGTTCTTAAGAGGTCTTAAGAAAATAACACCAATCAAAAGAATGTACTTGGATACTAACCCCATGTATAACTTTAGCATTTGAAGTTTCAGAAATTATATTCAAAGTTTTTAAATTTTTCCAATTAAGTTATCTATTATAAATAAATAATTTAGAATAATAATATAACGTGAAATTAAATTATTAAATTAGAGCGAGAAATTGATTCTTGAAAATAATACACAAGAAGCCAAAAGAAAGATATTTTATTCTTAATAATAATATGCCTAAATATGAATTTAAAAAATAGGACAAAAATTAGGTATAGATTGAAGAAATTTTACAAGAATCACATTTTTGACAGATTTTTAAATTCGGAATATCAAAACGTTCTCCACAAATGTTACATAATGAGAAATTAAGAGTTAGATGAAAGAATGGAAGATTAGAAGAAGATTTTAAAACCTTTTTTATATCTTCAATATCAGCAATATTGGTGATATCGATATCAATAGAGACTCCCATTAAAATATTCTCAATGGATGAATAATATTGTATTATAGAATCCAAATCCAAAGAATTAGAAAAAATATCTCTACCATCAATCTTCAATCCTTGAGAGTAAGATATCATATTTTGGTCATTGTTTATTGTTATTGATTTTCCATATTTCTCATTATCTAAGTCTTTGAATCTATTTGCACTTTCGTCTTTTAGCATTGTAATTCCAATTTCTGCATTTTCTTGATTTTCTTTTCTTTGTTCATTGATTATATCAACAGCAGTGTGAATTATTTTTTTTATTATCTCATTGCCATTATTTTCCTGACTGTATCCCAAAATATCATAAACAGCTTCCTGGATACCCACGAGGTTAACCATAGCTTCAAGTTTTCCCAATTGTAAACTAGATGTTGTCTGACTTACTATAGGAATTGTCCCTTTTTGAATTAGGTCAGAAATGGAGAGAAATCGTTGAGAGATTATAGAAAGCAGAGGTTTTAATAATAATGCAAGTCTTGCTCTAAAATATGTTTCATCTTTATTTGATTGATATGCTATTCTTGGAAGATTAATTGATAAAGATTGTAATGTCACAACCGTACTTTTAGTAGGAATTCCTTTAGATTTACATAAGCCATGTCGTCCGCGAATCTTATCTTTTGAAAATGATATTATACCTCCTGCTTTGGTAAGTTGTATTAGTTTATCTGTGAAAGGATCCAGACTAAAAAGATCATCATAAACAAGTGAAAGAGCAATAGTAGGAAGAGGTGTACTTATGATATATTTGTGATATCCTTCCAATAATGAATTTATAATTGACACGTCATAATTACCTAAATTAATTGACAGTGTGATCTGAGGAGAAAAGCATCCATAAGATGAAATAGTAGAGGTCAAAGAGAAGAGGTTTGCTATGATATCTTTCATAATTGTCCCCGTTTCGCTTTTTTCCTGTATAAAATCTAGAAATCCTTCAATAACAACTTCTCTTGATGCTTCTCGACTTAACAAAGAAAAAATGATTGCAACAACAGATTCAGGAGTTTGGAAATTATTTGAATGAAATATTCTAGATACTGTTAGATATCGTCCTTTAATATCTTTGAAAATCTCTAAAATTGATGACATATTGATAAATACGACATCAGGAACTATATTCCAAAAACCACTTTTTCCTATATTAATCTCACCGGTTAAATGCAGATCAACAATATCCTTTGGTAAAGAATTGTGTAAAAGATATTCAGTAAAAATAGATTGAGATGTCTTCACAACAAGATCGGGAATTTCCATATCGCTAGTACTCGTTTCATGAATAAGAGATATCATATCCGAGGGAGGAAGTCCCAATCTAGCAAGTTTTGTTCTATATTCATCATATCCGTGATCAATTAATATTGAATTGGTAGTTTCCCTTATTAGTGAAGAAGTAAGATAAGAAGTTTGTAGTTTGTAAATTTTATTTTCAACTTCTTCTGTTATTTTATGAGCAAGTTCTAAAGGCATATTAGCTTCTCTCACTAGTGATTGAATTATTTTATTAGAATCAAATTCTTCAATTGATGGTTTTGTAGTTCGAACATATAATTTACCACTTTCAACAATAGATCTTTCTTCTATTTGTCGAGCCAGACTTAATACTAACTTCCCTAAATTAGTAATTGTATATCGTCTTTCTGCTTTATTAAGAGAAACCAATGATTGACGAAGTAACTTCCTTAAATGATATGCAAATTTTCCTGATTCTTTTTTAGACTTGAATCCAGCAAGTGATTTTAATTCAGAATAAGTTAAAGGACCTTTAGAATAAAGAATTCTCAGAATATCTATACGATTTGGACTCGCCATAACAGAAAAAATCATTCTGACCCGTCGCGAGGCGGATTCCAATATACTTCCGCGTTTGGATCCAGGTTTATTAATTATTTGTGATTGTACTCGCTCCATTGCACCGGTTATGAATAACAAGTAATTAAAACTGCTTTGTAAAGTTTTTTATACAAACAATGTAATGGATTCTCATCAAGATAGATAATTAAGCTTCTAAAAGTACTTTTGAGTTTTCTTTAGAAATTTCTTTGTTGGTAATAGAGGATTTATTTTTATTGGGAATGCTATTAGGTATATCTGGTAGCTTTAACTTTGTTTCTTCTTCCATTATATTTTGGACTTCATTAAGGATTTCTATTGCATCAGAATTAACAGGAACAGAAATAGGATCAAAATTCAAATTCGTATTAGACTGTATCAATACATCTGATGTCAATGTTGACATTTCAGAAATAATATTAGTTGCCATAGGAACGGTGTTTCTTATATCATCTTTAACTTCCTTAATAGTCTCAATCATTGGATTTATAGTATCAAGAACTTCAGCAAACTCAGATATTGTAGAAAATCTTATTACTATTACTTCTAAACTCAATAATAGTTTTTGAGTTGTATTTTTAATTTTTCTAATATTTGCTAATTCGTTTGCTAGCGCTTTTGCACGTAGATTATCACCATTTTTTATATTTACAATTACTTTATTACGTAAATCAGTATCCAAAGTAGTAAATCTATTATCAAGCATCCTCAGTTTTGCAAGTTGATTGTTTACAACACTGCTTGCATTATCGAGTTTGGATTTTAACTGAGGATACTTTTCCATATGTTTCAAAGAAAGTTTTAGAATGTTAAGGTTAGAGTTAATCTATCTAGACAAATTGATTTTCGAAAGCTTAGTTAATTGTAATAATAATTATAAAAGAAGTTAATCATTGCGGTTAAATTTTGTCAAAAGCAATCCATGTTTTTTGTCAAATCCACTTACTCTAACTCTTGATCCAATAGGAAGATCTGCGGGGAGTTTAATTCCTGGAAGGAATCCAGATACTCGAAGCGGAACATTATCTAGAGTAAATATTACCCATGCATAACTATCTACATCCTCAAATCCCTCTGGAGGAACAGTATGAATAGTAAAAGTATTTACAACTCCTATACCATCATATTCTATTATAGTAAATTTATTGCCTTGACATTTTTCACAATAGAGAACTGTTTCCAGAATTATGGTTCCACAATCATCACATTTCCTTGCTAAGATTTTAGATTTATGTGCAGAAGCGATAAATTTTTCTCTTACTCCTGTGATTATAGGATTGCTCAGTGTAATGCTAATTCACCTTTTTAAAGATATGCACTGCAGCGCTTGCTCCTGTTGCACCAAAATTATGAGTTAAAGCAATTTGGGCATCTTTAATTGTTCTTTCTTCAGCTTTTCCAGTAAATTGTTCAAAAACTTCAACGATTTGTCCTATTCCGGTCGCTCCAATAGGATGACCCTTTGACTTTAATCCCCCAGATGGGTTAATGGGAATCCTTCCTTTTCTAGAGGTTTCACCTTCTCTAATTGCTTTAGCGGCTTTCCCTTTCGGAAAAAAGCCTAGATCTTCTATATCTATTATCTCAGCTATCGTAAAGCAATCATGAACTTCCGCAAAATCTATGTCTGCTGGAGTTATTCCAGCCATTTTATAGGCTTGATTAGCAGCAATAATAGTACTTGGGATAGTATCGATATCTTTTCTACCTTGAACAGCAGCAGGAGAGCCACCTCTTCCTGATCCAATAACTTCAACATACGGTTTACCACTTTTCTTTGCAAATTCTTCATTACACAGAATGACTGCAGATGCGCCATCCGAAAAAGGGCAACAATCATATAGTTTTAATGGAGAGGCAACGACAGGTGAATTAAGAACATCATCAACAGTAATTTTTTTACGTACGTGAGCCTTAGGATTTAGTAAACCATTTTCATGGTTTTTTACTGCTACATTTGCTAGATCTTCTTCATCTGCTTTATACTTGGTCATATAAGATCTTGCAATTGATGCAAACAAACCTGGAAAAGTAGCCCCATTACCACCCTCGTAAAAGACGTCTGAACAATAGGAGAAAAGAGTTGTACTTTGATTTGTTCCAGTATGAGTTACTTTTTCTACACCTAAAGCCAAAACACAATCATAAAAACCAGCACGAACATTTGCATATGCTTCCCTAAACATTACTGATCCTGAACCACATGCTGATTCAATAGTCAATCCAGGAACATGTGATATGCCTAAATTACTCATAATAACGGGAGCCATATGTACTTGTTTATCTGCTACACCAAAAACATTTGAAATATAACCAGCTTGAATATCACGAGGAGAAATTCCTGCAGATTCAATTGCATCGACGGATGCATTAAGAGCTATTTCTATAATGCTTTCATTGAGCCTACCATATTTAGTACTACCAGCTCCTAAAATACAGACATTATTCACAACATAAATTATTGTGTGTCTTATAAAAAGGTTAGACAGCTTTGATAGATAAAAATAGCAATCGAAATGAAATATAAAAATAAAGGCACATCAATTTGATTATGGTCATTTATCAATTTAAATATTATACTTATAAAAAATAAGTATTTATTAGAATTATAACATTTTAAAAGGATGAAAAAGGTATTTAAAAGGACTCATGCTTATAGTGAGAAGCGATCTCGTAGTAAAAAGGAAGCAAAAGTAGAAAGAAGATTAAGAAAAAAACCTAAATATTAATAAAATACATATTTCTATTTTAGAATTAAAAAAAAATAAATACATAAATCTTTTACATTAATTAGTTTGAATAGGAATACAGAAGCTAAAAAAAAAGTTACAAAAAAGGGTATTATTATAACAGCATTGATTGTTATTGGAATTGTAGCATCTAGTTTTATTGTTTATCTTGTGCCTTGATTATATGTTTAATACTTAGTACTTTTGTACTTTAGTATGGTATTTTTATCTCTCTTTTAAGGTAAAATAAGATAAATTAAACATTTTTGAAGACTACTACCAAATTTTCGAATTTATTTTTTAGCTTACGATTTAAGTAAACTTTTTTCCATCTAACCTATTTGAAATAAATGTTTTTCAATCTCTAGTCTAAAACTTTTAATTATGAATAAATGTTGAAATATTAGGAATTGAATTTAATGAAAGAATATAACATTACTTCATATTTTAGTTTAATTTAGTTTACTTTTAAAGATATTTTTGGATATTATTATATTATTTAAGATTGTATTATCGTTTTTATTAAAAAAAAGAGGTTTATGTTAGAATTCCTCCAGTAGCAACTGTTATAACTATATAAACTACAATAAAGATACCAATAAAAATACCTGTACCTTTTAGTGCATTTCCTAATGAAGACTCTTTCTTCTTTAAAGACTCATTGTCTTTGATAGATATAGCCATAGTGTATATAATTAGAAATTCATAGTAATAAAGATATAAGATGAATATAGGATAGAACTACCCTTTCCATTGATAATTATATTTAACTATAATAATATATTATTATTATGGATAACCAATTTTAAAAGATATATTTCCTATGAATAAACATTCATCTTTGGATTTACAAAAAGAGTTAAGGACTTTGAGACATTTCATGATCATTTTTGTCTTTTCCATCTACTTTCTTTTTTCGTTTTCCTAATTTCTCTTTTATCATTGAGATAAAATTTGAGCCGCCCATTATTTATTATTAGATAAATATTCTTATTAAATGTTACAAATTATTGTAGAAATAAATTAAAAAAATAGATAATTTAATTAAAATTGAGAAATTTAGAAGAATTATAGAAAAAGGTCTCTCGAGAATAAATTCAGTATATCTAAAAGAATGAAAAAAGGTTAGCAATAGGATCTGTAAAGTACTCGTATATTGGTTATAATCAAATATTAAAATTTTTTTGCAGAAATGGTTAACTATTTAAAAATCCTTAATATTCAATATACTGCATATCATTTGTTGCTAAAATACAAAGATTAACTAAATACAGTTTATACCAAATGACTATACTACAAAAACAATTTAATACTTGTTGATGGTTTATTTTGAAAACTTAATCTAATAATCCATTCAAATTATTATTTCCTTCAAATATAATATACTATTATCTTTATAAAACGCTATGAGTTATACAATTAAATATCTAGATCATTACGCACTTGTGACCTTATCTATTCACATTTATTCTTGTCAACTACTAGATTAGTTGAAATCATTAATTATCACATTGAACTTCGTAATAAAAATATTAAAATATTTAAGTTTCGGTTTATGCTTATTTAGTTTATATACATAGTCAAAAACTAATAATAAAAAAAAGATACTGATTTATCCATTACTATTGTGTCTTTTCTTCTACTATTATTGTCTATTTAAAACTATATTAAACTAATTATAATGGATTTTATGCTGTGGTATTGTATAATATAATCATTTATTAATACTGTAAAAAACCATAAAATCTATTTTTAATATTTTATTTTTTGTTATGGATTCATTTTATTTTTAGTATATCCTTTACTTTTTCAATTTTTTTGTAATGTTTAATATATCTAAGTTTTTTTTAAAAAATCTTAAAATCTTTCATTGAAAGTTAAATTTTTATTTTCTTAACACATTTGTAATATTCAATAGTCGGTGCTGATGGTAAATAATTTTTACTTACCAAATAATAACATTTAAAGATTTATTGGCCATTATTGAATCTATATAACATTCTAAATATTAAAATTTTAATAGAAAGAATTATTGACTATTCCAGTATTGCATTTCATTTTAGTAACACATAATTTAAATAGTAAATTAAGATTAAATATTCATAAATTATAAAAAGACGTATATATCTCTTTATGCAATACAGAATTAAATATAAAACAAGAGTTTAAATTTATGCAATTTAGCCTGCTTACTAAATAAAAATTAGAATATAGTTATAAAGAATGTAAACTATAAAATATTATAACTATTGATTTGGAAAAACCGTATATTCATGATGATTTTAAGCCAAGCATTTTATCTATTAATAAGGAAGTTGTTTAGAGGAAGTAGAGGAAGAGGAGGAGAAGGATTAAGAGGAAGAAGATATTAAATAATTCTCTACTGTAAAAGCAAAATTACGATTGGACAGACTGCTTTCGATAAATGACTGGAGCATCGAAATAGCAATTAATACATTTCATCTATAATTATTACTAATTAGTATTATAATACTATTCGATTATAATAATTTTGATCATTAAATAATTCGAGATTTTTGTAATTTATATTTATAAATTTTACATCTGCTACTGTTCTAAATTTATTTAACCAATAATGTAATAT
>OBLS010000018.1_pt1 | contig 45577 bp, 42 predicted proteins | sample 1519901 | NCBI WGS metagenome assembly OBLS01 (sample SAMEA3113585, study PRJEB22503) | soil metagenome | reverse complement strand
CTCCTCCATTAGCAAGCACGTCCGGAATTACTAAAATATCTTTTTTAAATAAAATATCATCCGCCTCAGGAGTTGTAGGACCATTAGCTGCTTCTGCTATGATCTGTGTTTTTATTTTATCTGCATTATTTTTAGTAATCTGATTTTCCAATGCTGCTGGAATGAGTATAGTGCATTCTGTTTCCAAAAGTTCATCATTAGTAATTGATTTCGCATCCCCAAATCCTACTATGCTCCCTGTTTCTCTTTTAAATTCCATTAATGCATCTACAGATATTCCATCCGTCTTAATTATTGCACCTTGAGAATCTGAAGCTGCTATCATCTTTGCCCCTTGCTCTTCAACCAGTTTGGAAGAAAACTGTCCTGCATTTCCAAAACCTTGAACGACAAATGTAGCTTGTTTCATGTCAATTTCCATTTTTTTAGCGGCTTCTCTGACGGTATATGCCAAACCTCTGCCTGTAGCCTCATTTCTGCCTAATGAACCACCAATTGCTATTGGTTTTCCAGTTATTACCTCTGGTTGAACATAATTTCCTTTCAATGCAGAATAAGTATCCATAATCCATGCCATTTCTTTACCTCCAGTATAGACATCTGGTGCAGGAATATCCCTATATGGACCGATAATATCAGCTATGAGGTATGCAAACCTTCTAGTCATTCTTTCTAATTCATTTTCTGACATTTGCTTTGGATTGCAAATTATTCCACCTTTTCCACCACCATAAGGAATATTAGCTATTGCACATTTCCATGTCATCCACATTGATAAAGCCTTAACTTCGTCTAGTGTAACATCAGGATGATATCTTATTCCTCCTTTGTGAGGTCCTCTGGCATCATTATGTTGTGATCTATATCCAGTAAACACCTTAATCGAACCATCATCCATTCTTGTGGGAATAGAAACAGTTAGAATTCTTTTAGGATTGGATAATATTTCAAGCATTCCTTTCTCTAGGTTGAGAATCTTTGATGCTTCTTCTAGTTGTTTTAGTGCTACTTCAAATGGGTTTATTTTTTCATTTAAATTAGATGAAGACATATATTTTATTCATAATGTGTTGTTTAATATTAGATAATAAATATATCTCTCTAAAAATTATCATTTTTCATCTTTTTCAAAATAATTAAACGCAGTTGCTCATCAGACATATCCCAATATTCAATATTGAGTGATATGGCAATTTTTTCTAGTTTTTCCCTTTCTGTTGATAGAGGTCCATGTATTATTTTTCCAAAATACAGATTTTTTTCGTTATTATGATGATCAAATGAATTATTATTGGATTTAACTTTATGTACTTCTTCAAGAAGAGTTTGTTTTGTATTATTATATTCACCAATTGCTTTGCCTATTTGTCTTGCCATGTCTGGTAATTTTCTTGAACCAAAAAGTAAAAAGATAGTTATTAAACCAATTATTACCCATTCTGATCCGCCAATTCCCATATTACTATAAGAAATACAGATAATTTATTTATTAATTATGCATTTATCAAGTATGGCGGCTTATCAATATTTTTAAAATTATTTTTAAAATAAAATTACAAATTAATAATTCTTACATTTATTTATTGGTATTGGTCAAAGCACTTATATTCGTGCCAATCAACCATAATTTTACTTTACAATAAACATGAGGTTATGGAATTGCCTAATACTGGTATAGTAAAATATCACGTTAAATTAAGTTTCGACGTAGATGGACTCGTAGAAAAAGCTGATATAATAGGTGCTATTTTTGGCCAAACTGAAGGGCTTTTAGGACCAGAAATGAATTTGAATGAATTACAAAAGGTCTCCAAAGTGGGTCGAATCGAAGTCAATGTAGATACCAAGTCGAATATAGCAAAGGGCGATGCTCTTATTCCTATGAGTACTGACATATCTACCGCTGCTCTTATAGCTGCGGCAATAGAAAGTATAGATAAAGTGGGACCATTTCAAGCAAGATTTGAATTGTCTGGCATTGACGATATTCGGGCTATAAAGAAAAAAGTTATAGTAGATAGAGCGAAAAAAATTGTGCAAGAATGGGCTACTAAAACTATTAGCGAAGGTGAAGAAATGCTCAAAGATGTATATGATGCAAGTAAACCTGGAAAACTTACTACATTTGGAAAAGGACAACTTGCATGTGGCACAGGTGTATTCAATGCTGATTGGATTATTTTAGTCGAAGGCAGAGCTGATGTTATTAATCTGTTGAGAGCAGGATTCGATAATTCTATAGCTATAGAAGGTGCAAAGATCGATGAAAGCATCATTCACTTAACTGAAGGAAAAAAAGTAATAGCTTTCTTAGATGGTGATAGAGCAGGTGATTTAATTTTAAAAGAACTCCATGGCTTAGTTAAAATCGATAAAGTGTTCAGAGCACCTGCTGGAAGAGAAGTTGAAGAATGTACCCCTTTAGAAATAACCGAAATATTAAATAATGCAGTAGACTACCCTAAAGAAGAATCATTCTCGTCTATAAAAAAACAACAATCTCTATTACAAAATCATAAAAAATATAACAAAAACGATAGAGAAAAAATTTCTTATCAGCAGACTCAACCACAGTTTAATCAACTGGAAACATATCCAATGACCAAAGAAGATAATGGATTACAAACTAATAATGAATCCAAATCAGTTATTAGAAACATATATTCTCAAATCAATGAAACCTTAGAAGCAATTCTTCTGGATGGATCAATGAATACTGTTATGAAAGTTCCTGTTTCTGAGATAGTCAAAAAACTTTCAGATTCATCTGGGGGTAAAATATTGGTTCTAGATGGAATAGTAACTCAAAGATTGATTGATGCTTCTGATAAGGCTGGTATTGAACAAATAATAGGTCATAGATTAGCTGATATAAAACGTAATTCATCTATTAAAGTAGGTACATTCAATGAAATGGGATTATAATAATTATTTTTATGAGTAATATTACCTTTCAACATATAGTAATTCTTTCAGAATTGTTGTTGTGTGGAGCCAAGAATAACTTTGTTGAGTTAACCACTAATGAAATAGCAAAAAAAATAAAACGATCACAACAATTAGCTTCTAAAGAATTACTCGATCTTGAATTTTTTGGGTGTATAAAAAGAAACAAAAAAAGTAAAAAATATACTATAAAGGTTACAGAAAAAGGGTATCAACAAGTATATGATCACTTTTTATTTCTAAAGACTGCTGTAGAGTCTTTTAAACATGTTATTGATTTTGAGGGTCATATTATAACTGGAATGGGAGAAGGTGCATATTATATGTCATTAGATGGATATAAAAAACAGTTTAAAGAAAAATTAGGTTATGAACCTTATCCAGGAACTCTAAATATAAAATTAAATTCTATGTTATTTGTAGAGGCAAGAAAAGAGATGTTAAAATATCCGTCAATAAATATTGAAGGATTTAGTGATCAATCCAGAACTTTTGGCTGGGTAAAATGTTATCCTGCTTCTATTAACGATAGTAAGAATATAAACTCCTCAATTTTGATATTGGAAAGAACTCATTATGATGATTCTATAATTGAGCTAATAGCTCCATTTTCCATTAAAGAACAATTTTCTTTGAAAAACGGCGATTATGTAAAATTGAAAGTTAACACTAATAATCCTCTCTGATGAATTAAAATTATTTATATGTTGTAGAATGAATCTCCTAAATCTCGTTTTAATTCAGAAGTCTTCATATTTGGTATAGGAGTATTTAACCTTAATATTCTAACATTAATATTTCTTTTCTTGCAATTCTCTGCTATGAATTTCTCAGTATGTGATTGATCATAACCTAATGCTATAATGTCAGGTTTTACATGCTCAACTGTATCAAATAATGTTCCTTCTTTTCCAATTAGTGCCAAATCTACAAAATTTAATGAAGAAACCATTTCTCTTCTTAAGTTTTCATTATGAAATATGACTCTATTTTTTTTTATTTTAGTAGCGGTAGTTTCGGTTGCAATTACTACTACTAAAATATCACCAAGTAATTTTGCTGCCTTGAGAGTAAATATGTGACCAGGATGTAGTATATCAAAAACCCCTCCAACAAGGACTACTTTCATCGTCTCTCTTCCTAATGTATTTAATTTATATTGTTCAGAGTTTATTTTTCCTATTAATCCCAATTCTATTAGTTTCATCATTCTTGATTCAAAAAAGGAGATATCTAATTGATATTTCTCTTGTAAATATCGTAAAAATGATTTTGATGGATCTAAATTACTTATGTATATTGCTTTCAAAATAAGTTTATCTAGTGATTTCAATTCTATCCCAAGATTTTTAAATATGATACTTCATAAATAATATATATTCGTTTGAGGACAAAATAGTTATATCACTAATTCCATATCATTTTGAATCTTCATTTTTCTTGTTATTTCTATTAGTTAACTATCAAAAACCTTTGTAATATCTTCTTCTCATAATACTTTTATAAGGTTTGTATATACTTAAAACTGACTTGGTCAAATTTTGTCCTGAATGTGGCGGAGATTTAAAAATGGATTCATCTACAAGAAATTTTATTTGTAAAAGTTGTGGCCTGTATGCTTCAAGAGACAAAATGGAGGAATTAAAAGACAAATCACAAATTAGTTCTTCTGACTCTAAACAAAGAACTCATGATGATTATTTAGATTGGTGGCAATCCTCAAAAAAAGAAAAACAAAGAAATTAGTTTTTAAATATTAAAAGAATTCTTTGGTTTTTTCATTCATTTCTTTTTGTAATGAGATCATCTGTTCTTCTTTTCTAGTTCTTAAAACTGTCATTAACTCTGTTTCCTTCACGTAATTAATAGATAATATTTTATTCACAATTATATCTCTGAGGTTGTCCAAATTTTTTGATCGAATTTTAATTAGCAAATCAAATTTGTCATAGATTTCATGTATTTCTAAAATTTCATCAATTTCCATAAGATTTGTTGTAGTTTCCTCTGTTCTTCCCTTCTCAATTTTTAAATTAATAAATGCTAGATGGTCGTATCCAAGCAAATCATTATCTACAAAAATGGTGAATTTTTTTATAATACCCAACGTCAATAGTTTCCTGACTCTCGTATGAATAGTTGCATCTGAAATGCCAATTTGTTTAGCTAATTCAACAAATGGTAATGATGAATTTTTACTCAAAACATCCAAAATCCTACAGTTAATATAATCTAATAAATTTGGTTTGATATTCATAATTCTTCAATTCTATTACTAAAATATATTAATACTGATTCAATCCATGTTTACAGATACGAGTAATCTAAATACATTCACATTGTAAAATAAAAAGTATAGAGAAATTAATAGACAATAGTTTTGAAAGTCTAGTTTAAATTAAATACCTATCAAATAATAAAAAATTTGTCATATAAATGCAACGTTCACTATGTTCAAAATGTCAAAAGATAGAGGGTATATATTTTCGACAATATTCAGGTGAATTTCTTTGTAGATCTTGTTTTATAATTTCAATTGAAGAAAAAACCTGTAGAACTATTTCAAAATTTTCAATGATTAACTATGGAGATAAAATTGCAATTGGTGTTTCAGGCGGCAAAGACAGTCTTTCCTTACTGTTAGTTTTAAATCATATATTTGGAAGAAAGAAAACTAATAATATTATTGCAATTACAATAGATGAAGGAATTGCTGGATATAGAAATGAATCTTTAAGAATAGTTAAAGACTTTTGTTCTAACCTTAATATCAAAAATGAAATCTTTAGTTATAAAGAACTTTTTGGAATTGATATGGATGAATCAATGTCGCTACGCCCTTCAGAAAAAATGACTTCCTGCTCTATATGTGGAACATTTAGGAGAAGAGCTATAGATATAGCTGCAGATTTTGTAGGAGCAAATGTTATAGCAACAGGACATAATCTTGATGATCACCTTCAATCTTTTATGATAAACATTATAGCAGGAGATGTAAATAGAATAGGATGGATATATCCAGAACCGATTTTTTATGGTAAAAATGAGATAAAAAAAATTAAACCATTCATAGAAATTTATGAACGAGAAATAGTTTTTTATGCACTTCAACAAAATATTCCATTTCAATCCGAGCAGTGTCCATATCAAGATGAAAGTATTAGGAGTGAAATAAGGGAATTTTTTAATTCTTTAGAAGAAACCCGATCCGGCATTAAGTATAATACCTATAATTCACTTTTGAAAATATCCAAAATATTAAAAAAATCTGATAGTTCAGTGAAAAATAAATGTACAATATGTGGACTTGATTCTACTCAATCTATTTGTTCAGTTTGTAAAAATATCAAAATTTTAAAAAATGGCTTATAAACAAATATAACTTAAAATAGTTAAATAAAGATTGCGGAGGCAGGGAGGATTGGGGTGCTAGCCGTACCCTTCTCTGGAAATCGGCTTTATGCCAGGATCAGTAACTATTAGATAAATCCTTGGATAGGAGTTTCCTGCGTATCAAGTTAAAATGAAATCACGCCGAACTGGACGGATATGAGCAGCAAACCATGCGAAGGTATGGTATTGACTGTTAATTCTCGAAATGGGTGAGGTCCGGGAGGGAGCAACCCTAAGGTGACATAACCGTGCTGGTTCGTCTACGTGGTGGATCATACGAGATGCGAGATTGGGATTTTTATCAAAGGTGGTACTAATAGGCTGCCTTCGCATTCAAAATATTAATCTCGAATAACACTTTTGCATTATTTTGCAGGAGCAATTTGATATATTTTTATAACCAATGACGTAGCTTTAAAAAATCATCAATAGGTTCATTTTTCAAAACCTTAATTAAAGCTTCAGCTTGGGGTACGGAAAGTAATGGTTTGGTAAAATGATTGTCTATAGCTATTCTAGGACAAGCTACTTGAATATAAGCATCTATTCCTTTAAAATTTCTTAATCTTTCTTCAGTAATTTCTGTTAAAGCAATTAATTGGATATCCTTTCCCAAGACTTCCAGAGATTTTTTAAATTTTAATGCTTTTATCTTTGAGAATTGGCCTTCTTTTAATCCTATTATTATTCCAATTTTAGTTGCTTCTTGTGCTTTATAAATAGATAAAATCGTTTTCCTTTCCATAATTCTGGCCTTGTCATTTACTTGTTGAAATTCATTGAAGTATGGATCCAACATGAAAGTAGGTTTTTGGGTTGACATTGCAAGACTTACAGAGTGAAACATACTTTGGCCTAAGAAAATATAAGCATCTATTCTCTTTTGAATATCAGAGGCTGGATAAAATTCACAGCCAAAAACTTGACCATCATTTAACTGTCCTTTACCATCACCTATTATTATTTTAAATCCATGATTTTCTAATATTTTTTTCGAAGGTTGTAATTGATTTAAGTGTTGGCTGTCTGTAACTATACCTAATGTTTTATATTCTTTATTTGCAGTATCTTTAGCAAATTTTTCTACTACTATATCGAATTTTACATCATCGTATGCATTGATCATAATTACTTTTTTATCAATAGTTTCCATAGAAATTGTATGTCCAATATTAAACAACAGATCTGCTCCGAGCATATCTGCAGCATGTGTGTTGACGTCACAAGAGCCCCAACAAGTATCACCTATTATATATGCTGGAATATCAAATAGTTTCATAATCTTCTTTCCAGTTTCTTGCATCCTGGGGAATAATGCCTCCGGACCATTCAGCGCTACAGATAAAGGTTTTCTTTTTCTGATTACTTCAAAAACTTTAGCTTCATCAATTGAAATCAATCTACAATCCCCTTAGAATTAATTTCTCTCCCATATTATTTTTCATATCATTATCAATAATGGAGTCTATTTTTAGAAGAAGAAAATAATATAGAGGATACTTATATATCTGAATCTTGACAAAAATTGGTGATGTTTCGATCGATAGGAATTCTGTAAAAATCATGGGAGTAATTAATGTTAGCCCTGAATCTTTTTATAAAAATTCAATAAAAACCAATGTAAATAGTATTTCTAGTTATGTAAAAAAGTTAGAAAATGATGGAGCAGATATAATAGATATAGGGGCAATGTCAACTGCTCCATATCTAGATACAGTGATTACTTCAAAAATTGAAATTTTGAGATTAAAAAAAGCTATTAAGATAGTACGTCACAGTTGTAAACTTCCTGTATCTGTAGATACTCCTAGAGCCAGAGTAGCTGAAGAGGCACTCCAGATGGGAGCAGATGCGATAAATGATGTATGTGGACTAAAATATGATCCCAAAATGGCTGAAATTGTATCAAAACATAATATTCCCGTAATACTTGGGGCATTTGAAAAAAAACCCAGTAAAATTTTAATGGCTAAATCTTTATCAACGAAAAATATTCTTCATGATAGTATAACGATTGCACAAACAGCTGGTATTAAAAAAACCAATATTATAATAGATCCATCAATAGGTTTTTTTAGAAAAGTAGGGAATAATCCCTTTTTTACAAAAATAACAAAAATACCATGGTATTGTCGAGATATAGAAATCGTCTATAATTTAAAAGAACTAGCAAAGCTCTCTTTTCCCATTTGTATTTCTCTTTCAAACAAATCCTTTCTAGGAAAACTTATGAATCTAAAGATAAACGAAAGACTTATCCCATCTTTAATAATGGAGGTTATTGCTGTTATTAATGGTGCAACGATTATTCGCACTCATAATGTTAAAGAAACAGCATTAGCATTACATACTTTACAATTGCTAAATTAGTATTATTTTAAATTGCTTTTTCCATTATAAAATATAACTTATTCAAGTTAAAAACTTCGGATAATTAAAGTGAGATTGAGGCAAAACTTATAATTCTTCCTTCTCTTAATAAAAAAATGAATATTGAATATTAGAGAAGGTCTAACTTTTGACGATGTATTATTAATCCCAAAACGTTCTCCAATTATTTCTCGATCTCAAACTAATTTGAAAACCAGATTATCAAGAAACATCAATTTGAATATTCCTGTTATTAGTGCCAATATGGATACAGTAACGGAATCACCTATGGCCATAGCATTAGCAAGAGAAGGAGGTATTGGAATTATACATAGATTTATGACAATACAAGACCAAGTAGATGAGGTATTAAAGGTTAAAAGATCTGAATCTGTTATGATAGAACAACCATATACTATTAGTATAGATTCATCTGTAGGATATGCAAAAAAGATTATGAATGATTTTGGGATCTCTGGTCTGCTTATAGAAAAAGATAAGAAACTGGCAGGAATCATTACTAAAAGAGATCTTCTATTTGAAACTAATTTTGAAAATAATATTTCTTCAGTAATGAGTAAAGACGTGGTTTTCGCTGAAATGGGAACTACAATCGAGAAAGCTAAATATATTTTACATAAGAACAGAATTGAAAAATTACCTATAATCGATAAAGATAAGCATATCATAGGATTAATCACTAGCAAAGATATTCTAAAAATGGAAGAGTTTCCTAATGCTTCTAAAGATAAAAAAGGGCGTTTACTGGTTGGAGCGGCCGTTGGGGTGAAAGGAGATTACTTAGAGAGAACAGAAGCATTATTGGATGCAGGTGCAGATGTTATGGTTGTTGATATAGCTCATGGTCATAGTGATAATGCCATTAATTGTGTTCATTTAATAAAAAAAGCTTTCAAAGATTGTGAGTTGATAGCTGGTAACATTGCTACTGGCCATGGGACAGAGGATTTAATTAGAGCAGGTGTAGATGCCGTAAAGGTTGGGGTAGGCTCAGGGTCAATTTGTATTACTAGAGTTATTACTGGTTCTGGGGTTCCACAATTAACCGCAATTTTGGATAGTGTAAAAATTGCAAAAGAATATGAAATTCCCGTAATTTCAGATGGAGGTATTAGAAATTCAGGAGATTTAACCAAAGCACTTGCAGCGGGTTCTTCATCTGTAATGGTTGGAAGTCTATTAGGAGGAACTGACGAAAGTCCTGGAAAGACACTTGTTAAAAATGGTAAAAAGTATAAGATCTATAGAGGAATGGCCTCTTTTTATGCTTCATTGGGAAGAAAATACCGTGAAGAGGGACAAGAAATCATAGAATCAGAGGATCTTAATGATTATGTACCGGAAGGCGTAGAAGCAATGGTATCTTATAAAGGAAGTGTAGTAGAGATTATCCGTCAATTAGTTGGAGGTCTCCGTTCAGGGTTAAGTTATTGTGGGGCAAAAACTATCAATGAAATGCAACAAAATGCTGAATTTGTCCGAATAACAACAGCAGGATATATTGAAAGTCAACCGCATGATGTTAACGTTATGTAAATAATATATTTTGTATAACAGTTATAGAGATTTTAGATATTATAATTTTTTATAGCGTGATATCTTAATAATTTAGCCTGTAACTAAAACTTTTATTTATATGGTAGGTGTTAGAAAATACTATATCTATTAAATTATATAATGTAATTTTATTAGGATATATATTGTCTATTGATGTAACGGTTCAAGTATTAAAGGAGAATGTTGGAAAGAACATAATGATTAAACTAAAAGGAGATAAAGTAATTAGAGGTACTCTCACAAAATTTGATCAACATATGAATCTTGTATTAAGCGATGCTACAGAATATAAAGGCGGAGACCAGACTAAATTAGGAAATATTCTTCTTAAAGGAGATAATATAATAATAATATCTCCACAAGAATAATTCAAAAGTGATTTTGTTTTTCTTTATGGTTATTAGAAAAAGTAATTAATTTTAATTATAGGTTATTCTTTCGGTGCGTGGACTTTGGTCTTCATCTCATGTTATACATGATCAGTTCGCCCATCGATTGCCACGCACCGATAGTAATATTGAAAGATAACCCGAAAATTAAACTGTATGAATTATAATGATTTGTTTATCAGCATCAACTGTAACTTTGGTATTATTATTTAATGATTCAAAACTTGACCCTGTTCCATCTACAAGTGGAATATCTGATATTGCACATCCTGATGCAGTTATAATATCACATTTATTGGTACAAATAATTGCTTTTGGACTGACACCATTGATTTTTAATGAATAAAAAATATAAGCTCCAACACTACTTCCAATACAATTAGGAAAAATCAGAATTCTATTTTTGAGTGTTTGGTTAAATAAATCATGGTCTTTGTCTTTTATCTGTCCTGTTTTTGTATCAAACATTGAGAGCATGTTTAAGGGCTTATTCGATAAGAGTGCTAAACCTTCTGCCTTTCCGCCAACAATTTTTTTGCAATTTATATTTCTCATAACTAAATCATTCGCAGTATTCTTTTGTTATCGATTTCATATCTTTTAAAGAAACATCTATTTTGTTTGCATGTTTCATATAGTATGCACATTTTATACTATTAGTTACAATTGAATCATAATCATTTTTTGTTATTAACGGCGTCAAGCATGTACATGAATCACAATTAATATCAGCGCCTGCCTTTTTTAATTTTCTAATCATTTTATTATTACATTCTGTTAGTGAACGAGGACAAAATATCATACACGGTTTTTTAAATTTTTTTCTCTCTATTAAGTGACCAAGTAGGTTTATTTCTTCTAAACCTAATTGAGGACTTCCAAATACTATTAAGTCTCCTTTTTCAGCAGTATTTAACTCATCTTTTACTTGTGTTAGCTCTGTTTTCCCAAAAGAAATTTTCTCACAGTCATTATTTTTATTACTAAACATTCCACACATACCTGATGTTCCAATTCCTGCAGAAATAGCTTTTGACTTGATTAGATCTAAATTTTCAGAATTAATTTCCAAATCTACGCAAATATCTTTTGTTATTTTTCCAGCAAAATAACCTAATAGTCCAAAGTCAGACTCTGTTTGTATGTCTATGTCTGGTTTTATGCTAGTAGTTGGGTTTCTGAGATCATCAATTAATAAGTCAGAATATGGAGTCTTGCCAGTTATGGCACTCGCTAAGGAGCTCAAAGAACTTTCTTTGTTTGTCTTAATTCCTAATATAGAATTTATGAATACCGCTGCATTACTTTCTGCAAAACTAACGATCTCACCTTTTTTTGGCAAAGTAAAAATTTCATAAGGTATACAAGTGAAAGAAGGTATGACACCTAAAGATAAATATGAATTTATAATTGAAAGTTGATTTGCTTTAAAATCTTCTGAAATGTTATTGTCTTTCTTTGAGTCAAATCCCATGGGATTTAACGTTGTTGTGACTGTAACTTTAGTTTCTTTATCTAACTCTGAAAGAAATCTTACACCAGCTTCTCCTATTGTGTTAAAATTAACTCCTGAGATATGGGCCCATTTAATAGGAATTAGTTTTGTTGCATTGTTAGCATTTCCTATTGAAACAAGTATTTTATACGCTAACTTCAATCCATCACCATACTCTCCTTGTAATGCCCTTTCTTCTTTTCTTGTCAATTCCATTCTATAAATTCAGAAAGTAAAACAATCTTGTCATTTAAAGTTCTTATGGTTATTTCTAAAATGATAAATAATACATATAATTCAAGTCATCTAACAAATAGTCTATTAATAGGTTATTAATTATATTATATGTGCAATTTGTAACCTGGTTCCCGTATTATCAAGTTATCCGACAAAAAATGGGTTATAGTACAGAAGAAGATCAAAAAGCTGCGTATTTACTATCAAATTTAATAAAACGAAAATTTCTTGATCCTAAAGTTTTGGATAAAAAGATAAAAGGTAAACAAATATTGATTATTGGTGCTGGACCAAATTTAGATCTTTATACTTCGTTTATCAAGAAAAATAAATCATACATTAAGATTGTTGCAGATGGAGCAGTAAAATTTTTAATAGAGAATAATATCAAGCCTGATATCGTAGTCACAGATTTAGATGGTGATCTTCGTTTTTTAATAAAAGCAGAAAAGCTGGGAGCAATTATAGTAATTCATGCTCATAGTGATAATATAGCTTTAATGGAAAAATATGTACCTAAATTTAGAAGAATTATCGGAACAACCCAAGTAATGCCTGTTCCACATGTCTTTAATTATGGAGGTTTTACTGATGGAGATAGATGTGTATTCCTTGCAGAGGAGTTTGGAGCAAAAGATATTGTATTAGTTGGAATGCTATTTGATGATAATATCGGACCATATTCGAAAGAAAAAATAAATAATGTTAAAGTGAAAAGGGAAAAACTCCAAATTGCAAAAAAACTTTTACAAGTTCTTGCTAAAAATTCAAAATCAAATCTATTTGATACTTCTAAGAAACCTATAATTGGTTTTAAACCTTTTAAAATTACACCTTAATTTCTAAAATGGTACATCAATTTTTAATTGTAAGTAAGATTTAAACTAAAATAATTCGTTCCGTGTTCAATCATCAATATACTTTTAAAGTTATATGTAGTTTCAAATCTTATTGTCAATTTATCTTACTAATATTTTTTCAAATGAATTAGTCAAATAAATTACTTATCATATCAACTAGCATGATTAATGATAAAGAAATTTTTTCACCACCAAATAATTATGGCATATACTCTGATCTCTATCAGGTCTTATCATTTAGTTGTAGTTGTATCTTCTCTAAATTAGATTTATATCATCATCTATAACAGGTTTTTTTGGAAATTAATTAAATTGATAAATGATTTATTATTAAAATGGTTTGATGAACGCCTATGAAAAATTTGAGTAAATCTTCTTTACATAAAGTTAGATTATCAAATAACGTGTGGAATAGGGTATCCTAAGGTAAATAGAATTGGATCTTTTTCCTTAATACTCATTCTACTCCTCTTCTATTATCAAACACTGGTAATATAGAATATTCATTTATTTAGCATCAATTTAATTAGTTAATATTCAAATATGCTAGAGGTCTAAGATTCAGTTTTGATTATAAAGGAATTTATTTGATATTATATGAAATGTAAAAACAACTTTATATTCTTTAATTATATTTTACATTGAATGTTAAATTTTTCAGAAGAGGATATTAAAAATGCTGCAGACCTGAGAGACTGGTTATTAAAGCAGCTCTCAGATAAGCAAGAAGAAATAGACAGACTTAAACGTCTTCTTCTACTCATAGATAACTTATTGAAACAGGAAAGTTTTAAACCTGCTTCTAAACTTCAACGTTCAATAAATAACACTGAAAGTTCTATTATCAGCGAAAGGCAAGAATCGGTTCTTCGTAATAAATCTTCTATAAAAACTGAGTCCAAAAAATATACTCCAAATAGTTTAAATGAAAATGTGTCCACTTTTACGGAAACAAGAGAACTTAAGAGACTTAAAGATAATTTATTATTAGCAAAAGTAAATATTTCATCACAAACAATTGAAATAATTCCTGAAAAGGATCTACTATTCAGTATTGATACTCCTCCATTCAAATCGTTTTTTATAAAAAGGATTCTAGAAGGAATGATCACTCAAGATCGAGATAAAAATCGGCAAAAACAGGCTTTAAATAGCGACCCTTTGAATTATTCTATCGATGAACATGAAGGAAGAATCAAAAAGATAATAATAAACAATTATAGAGAAAAAGAAAGACTAACTGATATTATTAATACATCAGCATGGGTATTGACGAGAATGTTAGAAAAAGAGAATACTTTTGGAAACAGAACTTAAATTGGATAAAATAATTATTCTAGATTTTGGCTCTCAATACAGTCATCTTATATGTAGAAGAATCAGAGATGCAAATGTTTTTTGTGAAATTTATCCCTATAATCTCACGTCTGAGCAAATTAAAGATCTATCTCCAAATGGTATAGTTTTTTCGGGGGGCCCAGCTAGTGTATACGCTGAGGATTCTCCAAAACCTGATAAAAAGATATTTGAACTTGGAATACCAATTCTAGGAATATGTTATGGACACCAAATAATTGTTGATAATTTCAAAGGGAAAGTTAAAAGATCTAATACTCGAGAATATGGAAGAGCAATATTGACAATAGATGATAAATCAGATCTTTTTCTTAATTTAGACAAAAGTATAAATTGTTGGATGAGTCATGGTGATGTAGCAGAAAAGACTCCTAGCGGATTTAAAGTATTAGCCCACACAGAAAGTTCTTTCGCAGCAGCGATAGGAAATCAAGAAAAGAAATTCTATGGGATTCAGTTTCATCCTGAAGTTGTTCATACTGAGCATGGTTTTGAAATTTTGAAGAATTTTTCTATCAATATTAGTAAAGCAAAACCTGAATGGGATATGAAAAATTTCGTCGAGTCTACTATTGAAAATATAAAGAAAAAAGTAGGAAATGATAAAATATTATGTGCCGTTAGTGGAGGGATAGATTCTACTACTGTAGCAGTTCTATTAAATCGTGCTGTCCATGATAATTTGCAATGTATTTTTGTTAATCATGGTTTACTTAGATATGGTGAAGAATCTATGGTAATGGACCGTTTAACACAAATAGGTTTGAATGTAATCTATATTGATGCTTCAGAAAAATTTTTAAATAAATTAAAAGGAATTACAGATCCAGAAGAAAAGAGGAAGATAATAGGTCACGAATTTATTAATGTTTTTCAAGAGGAAGTGAAAGAAAAAGAACAATTTCGATGGCTAGCACAAGGAACTTTATATCCTGATGTGATAGAAAGTGGTATTTCTATAGGCCCCGCATCAATAATAAAAACTCATCATAATGTTGGCGGCCTTCCTACTGTCCTTAATCTCAAGGTATTAGAACCCTTGAGACATCTTTATAAAGATGAAGTTAAAAAAGTCGCTACGATTCTGCAGGTTCCAGAGGATCTTTTAAATAGACATCCGTTTCCCGGACCTGGACTGGCTGTTAGAATAATAGGAGAAATAACACCAGAAAAAATAAGAATTTCAAAACATGCAAGTAAAATTGTTGAGGATGAGCTTATTATTGAAAATTTATATAATTCTGTTTGGCAAGCCTATGCCTCGGTAGGTGATGATAAAGCCGTAGGAGTAGTAGGAGATGAACGGTTATATGGTAATATTGTGACTATAAGAATAGTAAATTCAGTAGATGCAATGACAGCAGACTGGACAAAGCTACCTTACCCACTACTTGAAAGAATCAGTAATAGAATTACAAATGAAGTAGAGGGAGTATCATGGGTAACATATGCAATATCAAGTAAACCCCCAGCAACTATAGAACCACAGTAATTTAATTTTATATATATGAGTTGTGTTTATCTACGAATTATTTTTAGTGGTTTCTAGATTTTGTTATATTATAAAATTTCTATGTGTATTATAAATGCGAATTCTTCAAATATGAAATATGAAATAATTACCTTACATTGTAACTAAAATATCCCATAAATATTATTATATTAGATAATTTTTAAAATCGGTAATGATAAAGAACTAATTTATTGCCTACAACTTTCTTTCTGTTGATCAATAAAAACCTATCTCAATAATTAAGCATTGTCAAAAGAAAATTAAATGACGATCAAAAAGGCCTCTAATCCAATATAATTTTTTATTAGGAATATATTAATCATAATAGTATTATTATGACCAAAATATTAACTAAATTAATAAACAGGGTTGTTCACTATATTTGTTATGTCTAAAGAATCAGTTCGATGTCCATATTGTGAATCATTATTTAATAACAAGGAGGATCTCTCTAAACATATTGATAGAATTCATCTAGGTTCTGGCCTATTAGAGGGTGATTCAAGTAAATTCTAATGTATGTTGGTTATCATTATATAAAATAAAACATTAACATATCTACTTCAATAGTCAATACTCTTATTTTATTTAAATTTTTTTTGATCTTGATAAGTATAAATTATATATTTTCTAATTATAGTACTAATGAAAATTTTAATGTTATTTTTTTTATTTATTACCATCATCTTAACTTTACTTTATATGGAACATATAAAATTCACATTAATTTACGCATTAACAAATAGTTCCAAGTCGTTAAATATAGAATTAATTTCTATTAATGGTTCTTTTATATCTGATGGCAAATTTCTCATTATTCCTGATCCATATCAAAAATTTTCAAGTCTAGAAGTATCTGATAATGAATTGGTAGATTCAAATAAAACTATAGGAGTTATTTCTCTTAAAGGTATTTCAAATAGTACCTATACTATTACGCAAAAAGCTAGTAATAATAATTATTTACCCAATACAATTTCAAAGGTAGCTGAAATTAATGATGAAAATCCAATTTCTTCAGTTTTATTTGTAAATAATTTTAATTTTACATCTGAAAAACCTGAGATTTATACACCTAATTCTTTCACATATAATGCTAAATTTGTATGTGGTTCTATCAGAGGAGATGAAGGACCATTACGACCTGGACACTATGATACTGATATCAGCATTTATAATAAACAAAATTATCCAATTACATTAATTTGGAATGCCGTATTTAATAATATTAATTCGAGCAATTCCATGCTAAATACGGTTAATCCAAAACAATCAATTGGATTGGTATGCAAAGATATAAAACAGTTAGCACATTTAAATCCTCAAGATACCGACTTATTAGAAGGATTTGTAATAATCCAAATTGATGAAAATAATATATCTCCTGGAACTAAGGAAAGATTTACAAATGAACCAGTTAGTATACAGGTATTTTATAGCGCTAATGCACTGGACTCTCTTCCACAACAAACTTTAGTAGAAAAATTTGTGTTCCAAATAATAAATGATTCAACAGGAAAAATTCCTGAAACATTTCTCAATAAGGATTTAGAAGTATTAACCAGCACCAATCTGAACTCCATTGTTCCACAAGATTTTAAGATCCGCAAAATCTTATCTTCTATTTATAATTTAACTAATATAGAAATAAAAAATATTGACATAGTGATTAAAGAAACAGATCTTGGTGTAGGAAACATGATTGATGATCATGCCATCTCATTATTGAGGCTCTCCCCAGATTAAAAATAATGTCTAATAAAATCAATTATAATTTATTCATTTATTATTAATACCAATTTAGAAAAAGAAAAAAATATTTCAAAAAACCATAGAGTGTAGATTTTACAATTACAATGCTCTCCAATCCAACTTAAATGTGTCAATAGAAAGGACATTAAAGAGTGATAAGATAAATGGCATAGATGGTAATAACAAAATAAAATGCAAAAGAAGATACTAATATAAATTTAAAAATGAAAAAAGAATTAAAAGTATTTGTAGGAACGAATGATGGTGACAAATTTGATTGAGAAGAAAGAAACCTCGGACTTGTGGAAGGTTGTGATGGTATTGATAATATGAGAGGAGGTTTAGGATATGTATTTTTGTATTCTCGTTGAGATATTTATATACATATAATAACTAATTGTATACAGTAAGTTTTTTTACAATTATAAGATATAGACTCAAATGTATAATAGATTTTCAAAACCTAATGATTACTTTGTTGTTAGCAAAAAAAGATTTGTTATAATATTTTTTGTATATAACTAAATTTATTACATATTAATCTGGAAGGCATGTAATGTTATTATATTAAATAATATATCTAGAGAATAAAACAGGAATACAGTTATCAAAGGTAATATAAAGAGAAAATTTTGTCCATTTAAAACTACTTAATGAATTATTTGAGATTATTCTTTTATTTTTGGTGTTATACTTCTTAGTGTATTATCTATCTCATCAATTAAAATTTATTAAATAATATTTAGTATATTTATATAGTTTCTTCATTAATATGTTTAAGTTCTTTAATAAATATTTAATGACAAAAAACTTAACAAAAACTATTTCATAATTTAATATAAGGTATGATATTTAGATGTGGTATTGTTAAATTATAAACTTGTATCAGCCATCATTCTAAGTACATTTCTCATGAATGTATATCTATACTATGTTAGCGCAGAATGGAAAATACCATCAATTACTGATGTAAATCCTAATTTTGCGACTTATCAAAACAATTTTCTAAAAATAGATTATCCAGAGAACTGGATATTTACAGAAACTCCTAATTCTGTAACATTTGCTCCAGAACGTGACTCAATTGATAAAATAAAAATAAATGTATCTCCTATTCCAACTGATTCTCTATCAATAAAATCCGTAGTAGATTCTACACTAGACGAATTTGTTAGGACATTTGAGGATTTTGAATTAATTGAATCAAGCCCCATCTCGAATATCAAAGATCCTAATCACAAACTTGTATATTCCTATCTCGATGAAAATAAAAATAAGATTCAAAACATAGATGTTGGGATAATTAGAGGAGCAAATCTGTATATAATTTCATCAACCTCAAATTATACGGATTATTATCGTAATTTGCCAATTTATGAAAGAATGCTTACATCTTTCAATTATTATAATGAGCAAGAGTTATTAAATCAATTTTCTTCTAATTTGTTAAAACCTGTTGCTGACTTTGTGCCAATATTAGGAAACTCTTCTAATATTACAATGGTTGAATTTGGAGATTATCAATGTACATTTTGTGCAAAATTTCATAATGAAACACACGAACAAATTATTAAAAACTTTGTAGATTCAGGAAAAATTAATTTTATATTTAAAGACTATATTGTAAATGATATTCCAACAGATAAAGGTTCTAGTATGGGAGCGGAAGCATCATATTGTGCTGGCGAGCAAGGCAAGTATTGGGATTATCATGCCGAATTGTACGATAATTGGAAAGGAGAAGGAACGGGATGGATAACAAATGATAGTCTAAAACAATTTGCTAAAAATGTTCAGATACCGAATATGGAACAATTTTCTAACTGCATAGAATCCAATAAATATTCTAGGCTTGTTCAAAATAATGATAATATTGCTAGATCAATGGGATTATCTGGAACTCCATCATTTATACTGATCAAAGACAATAATATTGAATCCATAATTCCAGGAGCATTACCTTATGAAATTTTTGAACAAACACTAAATAGATTGCTTTCCAGTTAAAACTACTTTATACTATTTTTTAATTCCAATACTTGTATTATTAAATGCAGTTCTTAATGAGATATAAAGGACTAATAATCTATATTATTAGATGAATATATTTTGTAAAGATAATAGATATAATAATGTCTTTCTTTTTTCTTCTCTTTTGATCTTAACTATTTTTATTTCTTCATCAAATCTAAATTCTAATTTTTCTACAAGTTTTTTAATAAATGGATTTATGTTTTCTGATATATTAACTCCAGTCTTTGGAGATCAAATGGAGTATTCCAAACAACAGGCTATTGAAAAATTTAAAAGTCAATTTTGTGGAATCAACTCTAAGCCTAATTCCAATCAATATGTCAAAGAAATAAAATTGAATAATGAATGCGAAATGCCATTGGCAATCATATATGATGACAGCGTTAAAGGGGTATGGTATATTGCTACAAAACAGGGATCGCTTATTTTATATCAACCTGAAAGACAAACTTTTACAAAGTATGATATACCTCTCTGGCTGTCACGCGATAAGCCTATTGATTCTTCTCAAGTTTGGGATCTTAAACTTGATCCTTCAAATGAAAATTTATGGTTCACGGATGAAAAACAAAATTTAATTTGGAAATTTAGCAAACAAAAAAAGGAATTTGAACATTTTAAAGTCCCTGAAACCAACTTGTCTTTTGGTACTATCTATCCTGTTTCAATTGATTTTGATAACAATGGAAATATTTTCTTTGCAGGAATTAGATCACAATCATTATGGAGCGGAAATTTGAATTTAATGAAAACTGGGACATCAGATGGAATTGTGCCTATACCACTTCCTATTGAAGATTTTAAAGATTTCGATCCCTCACTTGTCAGTACCGGTTCAATTGCAGTAGATAAAAAAAATAATAACGTATGGGTGTCAGTCCTTGCTTTTGGATATAAAGGCCAAATTTATAATTATGATATTACAAATAAGTCATTTAAAAAATATGATCTTGGAGATCTTCCTTCTCCTGTTGGTATAACTATTGACGAAAAAGGTAGTATTTGGGTAAGTGACCACGGCACTAGTATGTTTGTTAAACTTAACCCTATTAATAATTCCTTAACAAAGTTTATAACCTCTACTGCATCGCCAAAAATTTTTGCTGGAGATAAAATCAATAGTCAAGCATATACTTTACCTTATTGGATGAAAAAAGGACAAAATAATTCTATCATATTTAATGAACATACTGGTAACAAAATTGGAAAATTCTTTCTAGATGAACTCAAACTAGTTGAATATTGGATTCCTTCACAGAATAAACAATTTGGACAATGTAAACCCGACGTAGCCGAAAATAGTTGCGGTATTGGAAATGTATTGCAACTTACAGATGAAACTTACAATAGATCAATATGGTTCACTGAATGGAGTGAAAACAAGATCGGTTATGTTAATACTAGTATCCCATTACCTTTTTCAATTAATACAGAGGACAAGGAAATAACACTTACTCCAGGAGAAAGCAAAGAAATTAAATTCGAGATTAATACCTACGCTGATTCTTTGCTTCATCCTATATCATCATCTACATTAACTCCAAGTGGTGAGTTAGGAACATCTTATGGAATTTTTAGCGAAAACTCAATAAACTTGAAAAAGGATGAATCAAAAGAAATATCTTTTGTATTTACTCTCTCTAATGATGTTGCTATGGGTAATTATATTTTGATGTTAGGAGCTGAAGATGATCTAATATCAATTTCAAAAGCTATTCTTATTAAGGTAATATAATTTACTAATGCGACTTATAGTAGTAAAAAACTTTTGAGTCCACAAAAATGAAATATAATTATGTAACTTTAACTTATAACTTGAGCAAAGGATAATTCATATTCTTCAGGGTCTAAAATGTGAAAGTATCTCTCTCCCCAGAGTCCGTCTACTGGTTTATTTTTAATGGTAATTAAACGACTTATATCCTGATCGTGTTTGAAATAGTTATAGAGATTATCGACGTTTTTTGAATAAATAATAATTCTCCCAAAATTTGTATCACATTTTAATCCCTTTGTAAATTCTAGATTAATGTAGGACTTTGAATTGCTGCCCTCATCCGTTATTTCAAAAGATGTAAATGAACTAACAGGTCCTCCATAACATAGGCTTAATCCTGGAATTTTTGAATAGAATTGCCATTCATTTCTCATATTTTTAACTTTTAAGGTTATCGCTGAAATTTTTTGTACGTTCATTTTTCTTATATATATTCATAGGACAATTAGCACTAATTAATATAGTGAATCTTTTACTATAATATAGAATACGTAATTTTAAACTCAACAAATCTGACTAATTATTAATATACTTATTAAATGTACTAAATAATAGTATGAGTATAATTTTATGGTTTATTGCAATAGTACTATTTCTAGCTGTTATTGGTCTAGGATGGGAAACTTTTTTTACTGGGGTATTAAAGGGTGTAGACAAAATTGGTATTACACCCGTTCTAAAAAATATAACTGATAGTACAAAAGAATCTTTTCAAGGTATAATCTCTGAATCGTCTAAAAATACATTAGATAATAAACTTAATTTTAATTCTTAATAATTTAAAGTTAAAAGAGTAAAATTGAAACCATGATTAGTCCCCCTCTGTGTAGGATCCTTCTTATCTTATACCAAAGTCTGCTGAAAACTGTTAAAATCTAGTAAAATTGTTCTTTCTTTGTTAATGATGCGAGTAAGTACTTCTATAGCAGCCTTCTTGTGTAAATATTCATTGTTATTACCGCATCTATAGGAATATGTACAACGAGGACATCCGTCATCATTTTCACATGGACACTCTATAAGAATAGAATGAGCCCTAGTAATAGCTAACTCAAATTTATCAAAGAGACTTTTACTTGCACCATTACCACCTATGCTCCCATCATGAATTACTATCATTCCCGTATCACCTAATGAAATTCCTCCAATGTCCTGTGAAGCTCCTCCTGTTAACATACTACTTCCTTCAATAAGCACATGTTCAGTGGCATGATATCCACTCGCTTCTACTTTTTGTCTCTCTGAAGTCATTTTCAAAATTTCTATTGGGCTTGGCACACGAAATATAAATCCTTTTGTAGTATAAGTGTAGGTTATAGGTTCATTAAAAAAAACTTTATTCCCTTGATTAATCTCCTTTCCAATTTCAATGTTTGAATATCCTAATACTTTTTTATATATATTTAAAGAACAATACTTTAACGTAATTCCAAAAATTTCTTTTTCTTCAAAAATTTCTATTACTTCTGGATATTCTTCCATTATAGATTTTGTATAGTATGGATAGTTAAGTGGTATTTTATCTATATCAGCAAAATTTCTTTCTGTCTTTTCGTCAATTATTAATTTTTTAACTTTATATCTTCTTCCAGAAAGAAAGTAAATTGCATCATCATGTAATTCCTCTAACGCCTGTGGTAAGTTTCTATTTCCAACAATTTTACCATTAAAAAGAATATCTACATCATTTCCAATTCCTCTTATACTATAATTTTTTAGTACATTGTGTTTTTCGCTATTTGGTATATATTTTCCATTACTAAATATTACTAATTCCTTTCTTTCCAATTTGCTAAGGGTTTCTAAATAATCCTTTGATTCAAGTTTTGATATAGGTCTATCTATACACATAGAGAGAACTTGGTTTTCCATTATTATTGGATTAAAAGGATCTATGTATGGTATTTCTTCGTCAACAAAATAGTCTGCAGGATGATTTTTATAATATTGGCTTATCGGATCATTTCCCAATGTCAAGAAAGCATATCCTTCTTGGCCTTTCCTTGCTGCTCTTCCTAGTCTTTGTAAGAGTCTATTTATAGGCACAAGATTAGATATTACTGCATCTACATCTCCAATATCTATACCCAACTCTAACGTCGGAGTAGAAGAAATAACATCTATCATTCCATTCTTAAAAGAATTTTCTACAATTTTTCTGTTTTTGGGTAGAAGACCAGCTCTATGGATACCAATTTTTATTCCTTGTTTTGATGAAGTATATGCTATCAATTCTGCAGATAAATGAGAATTACTAAAAACGAGAGTTTTGTGATTCTTGGTAATTTTTTTTATAAGTTCAATAACCAATGATTTATTTGACCTAAGTGAAGGATATAAAATAGCGAAATTTGTATCACCTTTTTTTCCTACACCATTCACTATTTCCATATCACGAGAAAATAATAAATCACAAAATTCTTTAACATTTGGTAATGTAGCAGAACAGGCAATTAATTGTAATTTTTTATTATTTATCATTCTTTCTAATCTTTTAATAATGTAATGGACATTAGATCCAAAAATCCCAGTGTATGAATGAACTTCGTCTACAACTAAAAATTCCAAAGTGTTCAACAATTTTATAAGCTTTGTATTATTCAAAAGATGGTAATGTATGGAATCAAAATTTGTTAATACTATATCTGGAGGAAATTCGTAGAAATTTTGCTTTTCATTTGCATTTAAATCTCCGTCAAATATTTTTACTACAATATCCATATTATTGGAATATTCCATTATTTTTGATAGTTGATCTCTTGCTAATGCTTTTGTAGGATATATAAAAACAGCTTTTATTTGTCTCGCACCAAACTTATTCTGATTAGAGGAGAAATTAACAATATTGCTATTTAGTTGATTCTTTAAGTCATATATTTTTTGTAAAATTGGAATGCAGAAGGCTTCTGTTTTTCCAGAAGCGGTAGGTGCAATGATTACTGTATTATTACCTCTAAGAATATTGAAAATAGCTTCTTCTTGAAATCGATACAATGATGAGATATTTCTTGACTTTAATTGGGTTAATATAATGTCCTCTAGGGGTAATTCATCTAATTCTTTGCCTACCACTATTTTAGATTCTTTCAATTTTATAACATCAACCACATAATCCAATTCTGAAAATAATATCTCATTGATAAGGTTGTTATTGATTTTACTTTTTTCAAGCATTTTTTTAATTTCTTTTCTAGAACGTACTAATTTTTCCTTTTCAAGGACTACTTTAAAGTCTTCGAAAATAGTTACATAACCCTTATCAAACTTGTCTAAAAACTCTAAATAAGTTTCGTCTAAGTTATTATAAAATGGTAAAACTGAACATACTTGGCATTTTTCACATATAAATAATAATCTGCCATCAAAAATTCTGTTTACTTTTAATGAATTTAACGAGGTACAGTTAGGGCACCTATACTTCTTCACATTGCTAAAATACACCAAACATAATAAATTGCTTATCTAGTATTATCTTTTAGATTTATAAGATCATCTCTATATTAATTTTGAGTATGATTGATAGAAACTATCAAAAAAAAAAAATTCTAGTTGAAAAATTTATAAAGAAAAATAAAAAAACTGATCATAGTGTTATTTTAAATGAAATTAATATTGATTATGATACACTTATCCGAATAATATCAGATCTTAGAAAAGAAGGTCGAATAAAGTAAAATATATGGAATGCTTTGTTTAATAAAAATACCTTTTATGTACTTGTATTAAATATTTACTTATAATTTTGATCTTTAAATGAAGAACTTACTATTGGATTAATTAAATATGGAAAAGTATGTTTTAACCATACCGCAGATCTAACAAAAAATGGAACAACGATTTCAATTCTTTTAGAATATGCAGCTTTAAGTATAGCTTTGGAAACAGTTTTAGGTTCAAGTACATATCCTAACTTATGAGGCATTTTACCTTTAAATGATTCATTATCAAAGAAATTAGTTTTTACAGCAATTGGGCTAACCACTGTAACCCCTACATTTGTATTTTTTAATTCATAGGACAAAGATTCAGAAAATCCTAACATTGCAAATTTAGATCCACAATATGCAGCCATACATGGAATTCCAAAACTAGCTGCTAATGAAGCAACATTTACTATATGACCTCGCTTATTTTTAATCATGGAAGGTAAAAATAATTTAGTAAAGTAAATCATTCCCAAATAATTCGTTGATGTAACTTTTTCAATGTCTTCTATTGTCTGGTCAATCACCTTTCCATAAATTCCAATTCCTGCATTATTAACTAAAATATCAATGGTTCCCATTTTTTCCATAATATTTTGACCTATATCATAAACCATTTTTTTGTTCGAAATATCGCATGTATATATCTCTACATTGCAGTCTGGGTTTAATTTCTTTTTTACTTGTTTCAATTTCATGATATTTCTTGAAATTAAGATAACAGTCTTTGCTCCATTATATGAAAAATCAACTGCGGCTTGTTCTCCTATCCCAGAAGAAGCACCAGTTATGGCGATTATTTGATCTTTAAATTTCATTCATGTTATTAAATATCACACAGTTAAAAAAGTTCTAGCATTATAGTATGATTACAATATTTGTTTGTATACCTTACAATGTTGCTATAAATTATTATGGATATATTTTGTTTAACTTACGTCAATATTATATTCATATTTTAAAGGTTCTGGTAAAAAAGTATTGTCAAAATCTATTCCAGTTATCTCTGTAACCACTCGATATTTTCCTGGATTACTAAAAACTGATCCATCAATTTTTATAGGACTTCCAAAATCAGATACATAACTGGCCGAAAGCGAATCATAATTTGCATTTATATTATATCCTTCAAATGCTTTATTATAAAATTCTAATTTAATTTCTCCATTATGTCCATGAAGGTTTGCAGTGAACATATTTTTATTATCTTGATTATAAATACCTACAATATATGTTACATGGGGAATATTATTTCCTGTCTTATTATCAACCAGTGCAAAATTAATTACGCCCTTTTCTGCTGCTGATTCTATTTTTGGGTTGTTGAAATTTAGAATGATTTCTCTATCTCCTACAATTGAAGGTGGAAGATTATGTCCGTGTCCCATTTGTCCGTATGAATCTTTAAGAATATTATAATCAATTGTTAACAATATTAAACTTAAAAATGCTATTGATAAAAAAAATCCTACCATAAACATATGATATAGTGGAGAAAATTTTTTATTCAATTCCATACTTGCTAAAAATTTACAGGATTCCGTATTTAAAGTTTGAACTTTTATTATTCTGCTAAGGAATATTAAATAATTTATGGTTTTCTCTATTATTTATATAAACAGTAAGCGATATTATTCGAACAATTAAGATTTAACAAATAACCATCTAATCCTTTAGATAAAAAAACTGTCCTAATTCCTGTCTTTAATTTAATTTAATCCATTATCGCCATTTTATTGTCCAATACGTTTTTCGTTGATTCTAATAAAATGATCAAATTAAAATTCAAAAAAGAATGATGTTTCACCCCTAAACAATGGAGAAATATTTTCATAAATAAAAATGCTAATTGCATTATACTAGTTCTGCAATGGACAATTAATGCACTAGAAACACAGAACTTATTAGATTAATGTTTAAAGGAAATATAAACATATTCTAAAATGGACCTTTGCTAGATCATTTCTATGATTGTAAAATTTTAGATAGCATTTGGTATTTCTTTCAATCTGTTACATTATTATGTAAAATTATACGATGGAATTATCAAATATACTTTATCAAGAAAACACCTAAAATATAAAAAATTAATCTTTAGATATAAAAATTGAAATGGGTAGGCCATTTCATTGGCCTAGCCCATTGTGATGACTTGGCTGGGATTGATCACATAGGGTGAGGTTGCAAATATGTTCCCCACATATACATTAGTGATGAAATTATTTAAAATTTTTTCTCATCTGAGAATTTCATTGGTAATAACTAGTACGATAAATCTAATAATTTTGCGGCGCCGAAAAATTAGAACAATGATAACTTTATAAAACCAATAAAAATGACAGTATAATTTTAGATTTAGATTGTTGTATTGGATAGAACGTCTCATATCTCATATCTTTATCATTATTTTAAATGTTAAAATTCTAATTAGATATCTATTTTACTTTTTGAAAAGAGTAAATCTCTTCTTAGAAAAGTTTAACAAAGATATATGCTTGAACTAAAAAAACAATTATTGATAACAAAGTTATATGGATCTATAAGAATTAATTTATTTTACTGGAATTTACTTTTCTTCTAAAATAAGTTTGCAATATTTATACTATTAATTATAACGCATCTTTTTTGTCTAATTATAAAGTACAAACTGTCATATTCCCCAGCTAACTTTTTTAGTGGGGAGAATTTGTATAAATGGTGCTTCTTTTTCACTCCAGGGATCTTTTTTAACCCATTCAAATTTATTATAAAAGATCTTAAAAAGATTTACAAATTCTTTACCACTTTCTATAATACTTGCTATTCCATTAATATAAATTCCCTTATTTCCTTCTTTTTTATTATAAATATCAATTATGAGTGATACTTGATTATTTTCCTTCAAATTATGGAACGTTTGGGTTGTATAGTCTGTAGCAAAAAAGATAACTCCCTTCTCATAAATATAACATACTGGAATAACATGAGGAGTATTGTTTTTAGCAGTTGCAATTCTGCATATTTCATTATCTCTAATAAACTTCGATTCCTTTTGTGAAAAAATTTTCATAATATCAGTTGACTGGAATTAATGTTTATCTTCATTTATAGTTTAACAAAAAAATATAGAATTTATTATTATAATAAGAATATTTATTTATATTTTAAATATTGTTAATACAATAGATCCTTTATGTCCTCAAATAAAATTAAATGTTTGCATATTCTTGTAAAAAAAAATAGTGAAGCATTAATGGTGCTTGATAGATTAAAAAATGGTGAAAGTTTTACAAATTTAGCAAAAGAATTATCGGTAGATAAAGCAAGTGGTAAAAGAGGAGGCGACTTAGGATTTTTTAGAAAAGGAATGATGGTTAAGCAATTTGAAGATGTTGCATTTAGATTAGAAAAAGGTCAAATTTCTGAACCTGTAAAAACAGAATTTGGTTATCACATTATAAAAAGAATTAGTTAACAAAATCGTAGCTTCTTTATTATATTGTATATTTGTTAAATGAAAATCATTCAGAGAAGGTTTTATATTACTTTAGTAGGAATTTAACAAGACTAAATGATAGATTTAATGATGTCTGTTATCTGATCTATTTAAGCGTAATACTCTATATGAGATTATTGTTAGATATATCCAGTCTCTTCTACATCATACTCGAATTAGTGGCATCAGAAGATTTTTCCTAACTTTAAGATCTTTTCCTTTATAATAGTATGTATAAATACAATCAAGTCTTACCATAATATATTGTCATAGCATTTATTATCTCTATGAAAAGCATTCAGTTCTTTGTATTAAATTATACTTCATGATTGTCTGCTCTAATTTTTATATTTTTGCTGGATGAAATTAAAGCATTGCTATAAATTCCTAATTTCTCAAGAAGATAACTCCTTCTTATAAAAGATACCTGCGTCATTGGGTTTTTATCGTTATGACTTCGTCAAAACATACAATAAATTTTGGATATTTTTCTATTTGTTTTAAGGAAAAACCTTCCTCCTATCAATTAAATATATCCTAAAAGTAGATAAATTTCATTTTTAGATAAATTTCATTTTTGAAAAGAATACCTTTTCTTAATGCTCATTGTTTTCTTGTTTTGCTCTTTTTAGCCTATATTTTCATATTTCAGTTCCTTGCATTCTATAAAAAAGTCAATAATTTTTCTTATTTAATCTAAAATTTATATAGAATATTATTAAAATGATTAATACTATTTATTAATAGAAAAAAAGAAGAAATTTTTAACATATAATATGTAAGCTCATTTAGATAGACACAATTTATTTCATATTAGATATGATAAGTTTATCTATAAAGATATTCTACATAACTTTATTATAATCTTAATATCTACGTATATAATAGTTATAAGAAGATGATATTAAAAAGGGCTGGCTTTACTTTTTTATTTTTAATTACTTTTACCTTAGTTTTTAGTTACCTAAACATGAATTATCAACCCATAACTGCTCAAGTGTTTGAGTTTCAAGAAGACGATTATTTTGATTTAGATGAACAGGATAGAGGATCCTCAACAAATACTAATGAGGATTCATACTCCAATACTAATGACGAGGAAAATGCAAATACTAATGAAGATGATGATGATGATGATGATTCTTCAGAAAAAAAATCTTCTAAGAAAAAGAAAAAAGGTTCTGAAAATATGGATGAGCCAAATTATGACATGAGTAACGGCGATATTCAGAAATACTATGTTCAAAAATATGATTTAAACGGTAAATTTCTTGGCGGTTTTGGATCCAAGGGTAATGGTGATGGTCAATTTCTTCATGCTCATAACATAGCAGTAGATTCACAGGGAAATATCTATGTGACCGATGAACAGAGAATGAATGTCCAAAAGTTTGACAGTAAAGGTAATTTCTTATTGTCTTGGGGTGCTCCAGCTGATGAAAATCTTTTTTCCCACAAAATGGAAGATGTAAATGTGGACAAGGAAGGAAACGTATGGGTAGTTAACTGGGGCCCTGGAAAACTAATGAAATTCGATCCTAATGGCAAATTATTAATGACTATTGGGAAAAAAGGAGATGGTCCTGGAGAGTTTAACAGACTTTGGGGTGTAGCATTTGATTCTGATAATAACATCTATACTAGCGAAAAATATGCTTATCGTATTCAAAAATTCGATCCTGAAGGTAATTTCATTAAACAGTGGGGCGAATATGGAGAAGGCAATGGCCAATTTAGACATTTACATGCAGTATCTATTGATTCTAAAGATAATGTATATGTAAATGATGAGGATAATGGTGCTGTAACAAAGTTTACCAAAGATGGTAAATTTATTACAAACTGGGGATCTGTTGGAAAAAATGAAGGCCAATTTGATGAACCGCACGGAATTGATTTTGACTCCCAGGGAAATGTCTACGTAGTTGATACCCAAAACAATAGGATTCAGGTTTTTACATCAGATGGTCAATACTTAAAGAGTATTGGAAAACAGGGTTCTGCACCCGGTGAATTCTTACTGATCCATGATCTTGATATTGATGATAATGACATAATACATGTATTAGATAGTAGAGACGCACATCCAAATAAAATAAATTAATAAATTGATTTCTGTCATCCAAAATATTAATCGATTATAGATACTAGAATAAAATTCTTTTTTTGTTTGTTAAAAAGTATTTTTGATTATTATCCATTTTTGCATTAACATTGAGTATTTAATCTAGATTACATTTTTTTCTAAATGTATTGATCATTTGATCAATATATACGGTCATTAGCCATTTGTAAAGTTTCAGTTGTTTATATATAAGAATACCATCACTATATTTACAATTCATTCAATATGAATTAGTGTCTTGTTTAAAATAAGCAGAAAAGGAAAAATTAAATATTTTGGACTGATTAAATAGTATAATATTCTTCATTCTTCCAGATATTAATCTATTATTACAATTTGATATCTAACAAAAAATTCCAACAATAATTGTTCTAAATATTGGAAATATTATATCCTGTAGAGAGTAAAATTTTGTCTTTTGAATATTGTTAAAATATTTTCCTTTAATAATCGTTATAAGCTAAAGTATTCTATTTTATTTAGTGACTAAATTTGAAGAGTATTTTTTCAGCAATTTTTTATTATTATTGATGTCATTTAATAAATTACAATGTTTAAATACAACTATTATAATAATAATTGCATTGATTTATATAAAATACGAAAATTTTTATAAAATTAATGTTATATCACGATAGAGGTATGAAATTTAGTGAATGAAGCATATATTTTATTAAATATTGATTATAAACAACAACAAAGCATTATTGAAACAGCAAAAAAAATATCATGTGTTAAGGAGGTAAAATCTGTATATGGGATTTATGATATTTTAGTAATTCTAGAATCGTCTGATATACAACAAATAAAGAATTCTATAGATGAGCATCTTTACAAAATGGAGGGTGTCAATAACCTTACATCATTAATTTCGGTGGGATAATTGACCAACGACTATGAAATTATTGTAGTTGGTGCCGGACCAGCAGGGTTATCAGCAGGTATTTATATTGCTCGCCAAAGGACTTCATGTCTAGTTATATCAAAAGACCTTGGCGGTCAACTAAATCTAATTCCACGTCTTGAAAACTATCCTGGAACTATTATGTCTAGTGGCCCCTTACTTGCTAGAACTTTAGAAAACCAATACCTTACGTTTAAAGGAGAATTGATATACGATACAATAGAACGGATAGATGAATCTGAAAATGGGTTAACAATTAAAACTAATAGATCAGAATATACCTGTAAATCTATAGTTTTGGCACCAGGTAAAGTACCAAATAACTTAGGAATTGCAAATGAAAATGTATTTGCAAATAAAGGAGTTCATTACTGTACAAAATGTGATGCACCATTTTATCAAGATAGAGTGACAGCTACTGTAGGGGTGGGCGGCTATCTTCTTGAATCTGGAATTCTCCTTTCACGGATGGCATCAAAGGTTTATTTAATTTACAGGGGAGGTGCTTTAGGAGGTGACAAAGAGATAATATCTTCTATAGAAAAAAAAGAGAATGTTGAATTGATTCCTAATACTATGATTAAAGAAATTCATGGTAATAGTACTCTTCAGAAAATTGTTATTAAAGATAACCAAGGTTTAGAAAAGACACTTAACGTTGATGGTTTATTCATTGAAATGGGATCAAAAATCAACTTAGATTTCGTTAAACATCTTGTTAAAGTTAATTCAAAAGGTGAAATAGAAGTAACTGAGGGTGGAAAAACAGTACATCCAGCGATCTTTGCAGCAGGCGATGCAACAAATATTTTATATAAGCAAATTGTGGCAGCTTGTGGTGATGGAGCAGCAGCCGGACTATCTGCTTTTAATTATATTGAGAAACTGAAAGGGAAACCAGGAATTAGATCAGATTGGAAAAAGACAATTGGAGATACTGTTTTTCATTACTAAATAAAAGTAGAGAGAAATTTTACCGTAATTAATTTCACGACTATGATGAATATGATATTCTTTTTTAGTAATAATCGCATAATCCATTACTATTGGAATAGTTTATATAAATAATAGAAGGCTATGGTTACTAGATCTATATTGCCTACAAAAGTGCAAATTTATAGTGATATTGATTATTAGTATTATTAGTATATGTTTTAGGACGATACATGTTTTTACGTAAAATACTTATAAATAGTAATTATAATTTAACAAAAATATATCATAAAAAAAAGGGGAGATATTTTATTTATCTGAAGACTCAAGTCGCAAATAATATAGCTATATAAATTACAATAAAGATACCGATAAACAAACCTGTACCTTTAAGCATATTTCCTAATGAAGACCCTTTTTTCTTTAAAGTATTATTGTCTTTGGTAGATATAGCCATTATATTATATTATAAACCCATAGTAATAAAGATATAATATGCTAAACTTTATAATTATTTAAAAATCCTATTTTAAATCAAAGTTCTAAATCTATTGATTTCTATCAATTCATAATTTTAGAGAAAAACAAATTATAGAGAAAAATCAATAAAGAGAATATACTATTAAAATTAAGTTTCTAAATTAAACTAAAACCTTAAAATCCAAATATTAGACATTTATATATGGGATGGGCAAAAAAAATAGCAGGATATTTCTTTGGAGTAATAATCGTTTTATTTGGTTTTCTTTGGATTGCATCAACAATGACAATGTCTGTAATATTTGTTGGTTCCATCGGATTGATGATAATATCGGGAGGATTTGTCATTATGTATTTAGGCCATAGATCTGGAAGGAAGAAAAAACAACTTCAACCACACGTTTCAACAACAAATGCAGCAGAAAACAATACTTTGTAAATTTTTATCATAAAAGGGTATTCTACGTCAGTCTTTATGAATATCAAAGAAAAGGGAGAATTGAAAAATTTAAAGGCGTTGCTAAACTTTTGTTAAAATTTTGTAATGAGGAAATATCGAGTCAAGGAAGTAGTATAGGTATAGTTAAAAAACTTATTTTTTACAATTAACTATTCTAATATTTACTATAAAATGATATGATAATTGGAATTATAGAAATACCATAATTGAATATTTGAACTATCATACGGAAAATGTATTATTATTTATTGTATTGTTGTATTTCTTGTAAGTTGTGTTGTGTTAGCTTTGTTATAATCTATAACTAAACATGATCCAATCTTTTTATCACCATCTACCGAACTAAAATCCATGATTTTATCAAATTCATCACAAATAAAAGTATCTGATCCCAAACCTCCTACCATAATATCTGATCCCTCTCCTCCATTAATCTCATCGTTTCCTTCACTTCCATCAAGATGATCCTCTCCTTTTCCACCATCTACTTTATCATCACCTTCATCTCCCGTTATTACGTCTACATCTCTTTCGCCAATCAAATTGTCATTACCTTTGTCGCCTTCAATTATGTCATTTCCTTGTTGTCCTTTTATTATATCATTACCTTCATCTCCATCAAGTGTATCATCTCCTCTTCCACCAGTTAGTTGATCATCACCTTCTTTTCCATTTAACTTATCATCTCCATCACCTCCCTTAATTTTATCATCGACAATAGTTCCTTCTATCTTGAGATCTACTTTAGGTTTGATAATAGAAGGAGGCTGGATTGTATTAGTAATATTGGAAGAGGAGGCATTATCTATCTGACTGTAGGCAGTTTGTATTGTCATATATTGCAGAGGTAAGACCAGTAAAATAATTATTATTATATATAAATTAAGGCTAGAATTACTCAACTTTTATTCATTTTTCTCTAAATAATGTAATTTAAAATATTGTAGGTTAATTTTATTATTGTTATTAATGATATAATCTTCATTAACAATTATCTTAATGAAAGTTATCTTTTTGGAAAGCGAAAACATTCAAAGACAAATAATTAGAACCAAAAATCTTACCTAAGATTGGTTAGCATCCATTTATTACAATTTTTTTATAACATTTTTCACTTATTCCTAATATAAATACAAATATAGATATAATTTTTAAAGCCTTTTCTTAATTAATTGCAATAGTTAAATATTAAGAAAAAAGAATTATTTATATAATCATATTTGTTATCAATTAGAAAATTTTTCATTTATAATTAAATGTTATTGTTGACAAGTCGGACACCAAAAGGTTGCACGAGTAGTTAGTGTCTTTTCTGATTTAATCAATGATCTGCATATCCAACATTCTTTTCCTGTTCTGCGGAAAACCCAATGCCTAGTATTCCAAGAACTTTTCTCATTTTCTAATAAAGGTCTAGTTCTGCCCGACATCTTATATCCATACCTAAGTAATTTTGGAATTCTTTCCAAAAGAATATTTTCTTCTGTTGGCTCAAGTTGCGATATTTGTTTAAAAGGTGAAATTTTACAAATAAATAAAATTTCCGATTTATATTTATTACCTATACCAGAGATTATCTTTTGATCTAATAAAGCCTCCGAAATTAGTAATTGTTGTTTTGTATGTAATCTCATTTTTGCTTCATCTATATCAAAAATTTCGCTTAAGCAATCTGGACCAAGAGATTTTATCGGTTCCTTTTCTGAAGGATTATCTATTGAAAATTGTAAAATTGGGCCATTAAATTCAACCAATACCGTTTCCTTAGTAATAATTGTTAATCTTACACGCGAGTCCTCTCTTACATCTTTAACATTTTTTAGTAATAATGGATTTTTTTTCCATTTGGCTCTCTTCGGTGGTATTGCTAATCCTTTATCATACTTGTGTCTGTCATAAATACGCCATTTTCCCCACATCATCATATGATTACGAAGATAAATTCCTGAAGAAAATTTGATTACAATATTCTTTCCAAATGTCTTTATTTCTTTTACTTTAGATCCAATAATTTTATTTTTGATATCAATATTCAAATTTTTAAATATAATATCTTCAATTTTTTTTCCGAACATTGAAGATAGTATTTTATCTGCAACAATCTTTACTTCAGGACCTTCTGACATTAAATAGATTAGTATTACTAGATAATATTTAATCAATGGCTATTTAATATAAATTTAAATCCAAATACAAATTCAAAGTAGAAAATAATAAGCTATCGTTTGCCTATTATTATATTAATTATTATTAAAGATTAACTTACAATGTAGAGCAACTTTAAGTCTTATAGTTTATAATTTATCGATCCAGATAATAGTTGATATGTATAATATATATTTTGGAATGATCGATATAATTTATACCAATGAGAATCTAATAATGAAATGTTTTTTACAATGATATTCATTTTAGTTAATTATCTACTTGTTTTTAACTAAAAGAAAGAATTCAAAATGTTAAGCCATTAAATTAATATTGTTTATATTTTCACAATTTCTATATTTATTCAAAATATTATTTACTGACTCTAAAACCATATTCTTGAATTTTTCTGGTGCATAAGCTGGAAGAGATTCCAATTCTATCTGAAATAGACGTCCGTACTTTTTAATGAAATAATCTTTTCGTAAATTGCTGTCTAATTTTCTTATGATTTCAGGATTGGGATTTTCTGGTAAATGAAATTTTCTCATTTGATTTTCTGTGACGGCAATTTTTTTAAAATCAATATTTAAATTGAAATCTATTATAGCCTTATTAATAATTTTGTCAATATTGTTGTTAAAGAGATCAAAATTACCAAAATATAGTATGTAAATCTTTTTATCTTCTTTCATAGAGCATTTTAGACGTTTAATATTGTTAGTTATGAATTCTAAATTATTATTTCGTTTATTGGAAATTATTTTGATACTAAAATTTTTTAACAAATTGTGAAGGGTAAAACTAAGTGTATTTTTTTCGATCCAAATTTCTATATCGTTATTTGTGGGATTATTTTTATTATTGATATTACAATCTTGGGTTGAAGGATTTGCTGAGGTTTCTTCAAGGTAATTGACAATTTTTTGAATGTACTCCTTTGCATTAACAAATTCATATAGTGAATTTGTTATTCTCGGTAAATCTTGTTCAGGAAAGCAACCAATAGGTAAATCTCCTCTAATTCTTGCCTTGATAGCATATTTATTAAGATATGTATAATAATTAAACGAATTTGGAATTATATTTAAATTAACTAAAGAATAAAAAATAGTTTTGAGTGTAGGAATTATACCGTATATGTTAAACAATGCTAATCTCTCTTTTATTATTGGCATTACATCATTATTCCAGTTAACTCTTTTTTGTATATTCCAATTTTCCATAGTTATTAACGGTTAATAAAAGTATATAAACGTTAAATTTATTAAGGAATTTAGCGTGTTTATATTAAATGCCCCAACCAGGTCAAAGAACAATAACCTTTAGTGGAAAGGTATTAAAAAAACTAGAAGAGATTTATACGCTGGAAAAAAATAAAAATCCATCTCTATCCTTTGCCTCTTTTGTATCTGAATCTGCTTTGATTGAACTTGAGAGAAGACAAATATTAAAGGAAGCACCATTAATCTCTTTGATTAGTTTAAATGATGATACAATTATTTTAAAGGATTTAAGAAAAAACAATAGATTAATTGAAGTACAAATTAGAAATAAAAACTTGAAATGTATATCTGATGATAAATTTGATTGTATTCATGTTGGGTTTACTTTGGCATTGCCTGAAGTTAGAAAAGCACTAAGTAAATAGGTTATTTGAAAAAATTACTATATATAATACTACTATAAATATATAGAAGAGATCAAATTCGGGTCCTATTAAAAGAGGCTAATTCTAAATACAGTGAAATATGTTATTTTTGATAAAACTTTAATAATCTAAACTTATGAAAACAACAAAAAGTAAAACGTAACATGCAAAACTTAATCGTATAACAAATATATATTATATAATGAAAATTCTTATGTTTTTTGAATATTTGTATTGATTCTCTAATATAGTCATTTTAATCTTAAATTATATCATCTTTAATAGCCCCTTTCGAAAAATATAATTCTTTGGAGGAGATCTTAATATATGAGAATTGTTACACATATTATTTATTAGTTCATAACTTATATTCTGTTAGAATACTTTTTCATTTTAGGAGAAGGATAAATAATAACAGAAACAAAAGAAATAATACTAATAATAAAAATACAGTGACATTTACATTAAATAAGAATATACAAAACTGTAAAAAATATTTTTCTCTAATAACATTTAAGATTTCAATATAAAGAGTAATTATAAAATTTATACTTTTATTTGTTTTTATGGTTACGAAAATATTTTAAAAAATAATTTTTTATAGATAATGATAAAATAATTTGGTAGTTTGACATTATCATCTCAATAAATAACTATTTTGGAGGACGAATTTGATATACTAGTGTCCCAACTAACGTAGAAATACTTATTATAGTAACTACAAAAAATACATTTGCAGATTGAATTACTGTATCTGAGACAACCGCTACGAGTATAGCATATATTATTACTATAAAACCAATTAAAGCAAATAAGCCTAGTGTTATAAACTTTACATTCGAGTATTTATCTAATGCATTTTCAATTTCCTTTACACTGTCAATATGAGGAATTTTATTAACTATTTTATCAGCAAATGATTTAGATCTTTCTTCAACTTTGTTCACAGGTTCCCTATTACTATCTGTAACAGATAGTGACTTATTGGGTATCTGTGTATTTTCTCCTTTATTTTCCATAAATATATTTTAACTTTATACTTTATTATACTTTATTACAATTATAACAAATGCGTTAAACTATACCGAATATTTATAGTGTTAACCCAAAGTCAATATCTCTCCAAAGGAATTAAGTTATTCAAATATTTACTTAGTTAAGGAAAATAAATATTTTAAATCCTCTGAATTCAGTTGATTACTTCTTCATTGTCGAAAGTATTAAAGCCTTTTCCATATCATTTATTTATTATTTAATATTACAATAAGAAAGAAAATCATAAACTTATTATTCAACAGTTTTATGTAAAGTTAGTTGGGCCTTACAAATTTATAAAATAGTATACTTAAATAACTGATATAGTCACAAAATGACGTATACATGTCTAGTGGCCTTCAAAGGCTTGATGAATACTTAAGTCTTCTCTTGTAAGAAACGGTTTTCCGCATTTATTACATACATAGTGCCTCATAGAATCATTTGATATAGAATCATTTTGCTTACTGGTTGCTAAATCTTTTTCTCGAGGAAATGGATTAACATTCAATTCGTCAGGATTCTTTGTTTTCGAAGGTGAATTTTTTGCTGGAATATTACTTTGGAGAATATTTTTTATATGTATAATATCTTTATATTCTAATGAGTCAGATAATGTATTAAATAATGCTATTATATTTTCATCATTTGTAAGTTTTTTAACATGGTTAATTATTTTATATTTATATGTAGGAAATTTCATATCTTTTAATAAACTTAAACTAGAAGTTAGAAATTTTCTATCACTAATAGCTTTTTCTACTGATTGATTTAATAAATCACTGTCTAATTGCGAATGATGGTAATCTGTATAGACCTTTGGATCATTTTCCTTGTTAGAAGATTCATTATCTAGTCTCAATAATAAAGAATAGGAAACAATTCTAATAATAGTTTCTAATTATGAATAATTTTATTTATGATTGGTCAAAGTATTTATAAACCTTAACAAAACCTTATGGATTCTGCTACTACATAAAGTCATCGCTAAGACCAAAGAATTTGCTCTTATTATAAAATAACAACTTGTTTTAAACTAATTTTGTATTCGATCATCATTTGGATATATTTATGTCTGTAAATTAGTTAGATAATTATAATTTGTTAGTTAGTTTTAGAAATTAACGAAGTTCTTTATATTATATTTACTTTGATAATAATGGGTCCTGAAAAGGGGGCTAAATTGTACTACCCATGATGGAATGAAAAGGATGAAATGAAAAGAATCTCCTTATAATGACATGATAATTACTCATTACAAAATTAATTTATTTATTTCTAAACGAAATATGTCTATATTATTATATTAAGCATAGATGAATTTTTTAATCAACTATATAATTAAATAAAAAAGGTTAGTAAGTTTAGAAAAATATTTTAAAGTTATTACATTACTTACAATATTAAAAATTATTATTGTTGTTGTTATTCTCTAGCTATTTTTTCTTAAAATCGATACTTCCCGACAGTCATCTTTTAATAAATTGATAAATGTTGTTGGTTGTATTGCTTCCAAACAGTATTAGACTATTAGTATCATTTACATATTAGTTATTAACATAATGTAAATCTAATTCTTTATAAAGAAATTAGTAAATTTTTTTGATTATCTCGTTTGTAATTGATATATCTAGATAATCTCTTTTTGCTAAAGAGAAATTAGTACACTGCTGTCTCTATTTGAATCTTTATACATTATTGAAATCTCAAATATTATATTTTGAACAAATTATGAGTTAAAAATTCAATTTTCATATTTATACTCAAATAAGAATCTTATTAAATGTCATCTTTTGTTTGAACCAATTCCGCTAGACCTCCTCCGACTGTTTCATTTAATGCTCCTCGTCTTTCTAATGACTTATAACATTTCAAGCATAAATATTTTGAATTATAGTGATTTATTACATGATTTTTTGTATATTTAATGCATAGGGGACACACTACTTTATTATACATTTTCACTTTTTGAAATCCTCTGGTCATTCTTCCAATGAGGCCAATATTGAAAAAATTAGAAAATTTCATAAACCAATCATTAAAATAAAATTTTTACCGTACTTATGGCAAACAATATATGCACATTATAGAATTTATCTGCGATATTACAGTCTATACATTCTTTTTTTATCATATAGCATTGTAGATCTCTTTTCTTATATTAGTTATACCAATTTTTTTTCAAACCCTCTTGTCATTTTTATTCAACCTTCATTTCATAAAGCAGATTTTTCATCAAATACCCACGTTGTAATGGTTTAATATATCAATTGGTGGAATTTAACAATAAGCTACAAAAGTGTTTTTTATAAATATGGATAGTAGTCAATCACTTTTGGTATTCATATTATAGTGTTAAGAGTCAATATAATACACTTGAAACCGTTTATGACTGTCTTCTTTCGTGATGTTAGTAATTGTTAATGTGGTATCATTTATTTTCTAGATGTAACGAAGGCAGAGGCAATGGAAGTAATGATGGTTTTGTTAATATTTTTGTTGAATAATTTCGGTTTTCTATTGACGGAATTTCTTGTGTAATTGCACGTTGATCTGAATCTACTACATCTGGAGCTTGAGCTGGGTCTTGATCTGATGTAGGAGGATTATTAGGTGTGATTGTAAATTCATCCCATACTGTTCCTTCATTTGATATCATCTTACAGCTTATAGTATCGTTATTAACATCACAATGCAGACATCCATTCGAACGGACATATTGTTTTGGTGGAGCACCTGATTCACCTGAATCTTGGTGTGGATTAGCTCCTCCATTTCCAACAGTCACATAAATAAAATCTGTTCCTGGAACTGCATTCATTCTAGCGTAAAAGTGGTTATGCCCTCCTAGTATCATTCTGATTTTATCATAATTTTTGAACACATCAAAATATCCTATATCCGCATCTGGTATCAATGGGTTTCCTGGAGTTGGAGTGAATACTGTTTTGTGACCAAAAGGAATAATGTGATCTACAGTTGGATCTGCCTGTGCCTGTGCTAATAATGGATCAACAGTTGATGGATCATTGTTTTCGGTATCAAAAGCAACAAAGGCAACATTACTTACTTTGTAAATAAATTCCCATTTACCTCCATTAAGTGGCCATAAATTAAGGAAGTCATCATTTGGTTCATCATGGTTGCCCAGAGCTGCGATAACATTGAGACTGTTAAGAGCATCCATATTTTCAGACCACCACTGCTCAGCATTTCCATTATATGAAAAGTCACCAACTATCAGAACAACCTCTGGATTGTTTGCCGCCATGTTTTCATCGGTGTTAGTATTATCTCTAAAGTCACCAGATGCTGTAAAGTGGAATGGAGTGCCAGGAGGAAGGTTGTCTGAACCTCCTCCCATACTAACACCATCTCCTCCTCCTCTTCCTTCAGTTTGTGGTGGAGGTAATGGTGTGGGTGGTGTCTGCTGTCCTCCTTCTTCAATTTGTGGAGGTGGTAATGGCGATGGTGGTTGTGCCGTTGCTGACTGTTGCTGTCCTCCTCCACTAGGTTGTGATGATGGTGGTTGTACAGTTGGTTCTTGACTAGGTTGTGATGATGGTGGTGGTTGTGCCGTTGCCGATTGGCCTTCTCCTCCAATGGGTTGTGATAATGGTATTGAAAGAGGTTGGATTGAATCATCTATAGTAATAAAGCAAGTTTTAATCTCCTTAGCTTTGATCTGACCGTGACACTCATTTTGTTGAACTATTTCATAACCTAGAGTATTATTTACTATAACTGAATATTGCCCTTCTTGAATAGCAACAATTTGAACTTGTGGTATTGGGACGGCTGGAAAAGAGGATGGAATTAAATTGGTTCCCAGCAGATTTATTATGAAATCAGATGACTGTTTGCTACCTTCATTATCGTTTATCGTATTTGTTGCTATTATAAGAAAGCCAATTTGAGACTGTGTCTTTGTTAATTTATTTTCTAACTTGGAAACTTCTATATTATCTTGTAGTGAAAAAGCGATAACCTGTGATGTAGTAACAAAAAAAAATAAAATTAAGATAATGGGGATAGCTATCATATCTTTAAATCATTTTTAAAATGAGATTAAATGTATATTAGTACTAAGTTACAAAAATAACTAATAATAATTGTGAAATTCTCACTATTCTTATTTACTACTAAATCTCCTAAAACATTATTGAAGTTCTTCGAATCACAAGAATAAATTTTCTAAAGTGTAGATCTAAAAAAACTTAGACAATATGAAGGGAAAGAAACCAGTATTTTTCTAAACAATATTGTGTAAATAGTATTTACAATATGAATATATTTTAACTTCCTTACAAGATTAAATTCAGAGCTTCAAATTAAGAATAATTAAGAAATTATTTTTTCGCTATTAGATGTTAGTTAATTTTTTCTGAATGTACCCCGGATAGTATTAGGTTCTAAATAATTTGGTTGATTGTGTTTAATAATACTCATTTCTTGTTCTTTGTTTAGATTGCCTCTTCAATAGTTATTTTCAGAGGTTTGCCTTTGAAGTCTTTTAAGATGTCTTTATGGTATTCTTGAGGGACATATATAACTACTTTCTTATCTCCCATAGTACTAATACGAGCAATTAACTTCATATTTTTAGACAACAGCGTATTAGAAATGTGCCTCACCTATAACTTTATAGATACTTAAGTATTATTAAGTATGACTAAGTATTTTCTATAATACTTTGCTTTGACAATCCACCATTGAGGCCTTAAACCCCTTCCATCATTTTTTTATTTTTTATCCTAATTAATGACAGATACTTATTGTAATTATTAAATGTAGATTAATTTCAGAACATAGAATGAGAATTTAAGATATTGATAAATATCTTCTAAGCAATATATAATTTAGTCATTTGACAAAGACACCAAAGATCATGTAACCAATTTTTGTTGTCATAGCAAACTTAACAACATGATCCTTGTTTGCACCAATAATATGTTAAGGCTATGGCAACAAAATTAATTTTAAATCTAATATCAAACAACAAAAATTATCTCAAATCATTAAATAGATAAAATAAGTTAACTGAATTCTATTGATTTACGTTATTGAAAGGACATGGCAATAAACAATTATTATTGAAATAATATATTCAAAGCATAGAATGAGAATTTAAGATATTGATAAATATAATTGGTACTAACTGTATATAGTCCAAATTTGAAGACATTTGGCATAAGTCATAATACGTCATAGTCTGAATCATCAGCGGGATCTTCTACCTGTTCAGGCTATGACAATTATTTATATCAAATTATTAAATAGAATATTTCATAATTATGAGTACCCAATCGTCGTTGTATTCATTAATAGCCTCCATCTACTACTACTTCGGGTACCATGAGGCTATGATTTTTGCCAATAAATAACAAATAAACAAAAAATTGACTACAATTATTATATATTATATTGAGTACATATTTGCACAGTTATAATCTGTCAAGCAAGAAAACTTCAACAATATCGTAGCCTTCTATTGTTATGATACAAATTCCTTAGAGGGCTAGGACAATTAATTAATTTGTCGCCAATTATTAAATACTATAATATAGATTGTAATACACTCTATAAACCAAGAAACCTCATCTTTGTCATAGTCTTCTCTTCTATTCTTGTGGTTTAGTTTGGCTAAGAAGAAGGAAGGCTATGGCTTTCTACATATTCTTTAGTTATTGTTATTTATTATGATTAATACAAATTAAATAGAATAATATTTGTTGATTGGTTTTATTAACAAAATCAATGATATTATTTGGACTTGTACATACATAGCCTTCTTTTATTATTGAATTTAGGCTCATGAATAATAGAGGGCTATGGTTTTCTTATTAATAATTAAATAAAAAACCAATAAATTTATCAAGTTGTAGAGTGTCTATATTTATTACTCGACAAAACAAAAAAGTTGTTGTTGTGAGATTACTACTTGCTGCTTTGAAACAAATTATTTTTTATTATTGTTGCTTGAAGTAAAATAGAAATAATCATATCGTACCATGTCATAAATTATTATATTATAATGGCAAAATTTGTTGAAATGGATGATAGAGTGAAATTTAAGGATCAGATTGAAGAAAAAATAATGGGTTCAGTAATTTTGATAAACAAATTTAATGTAGCACAAGGTAAGGTTGAACAGTTTTTAAAGGATTGGGGAGAAGATGCTACCAACTTTAAACAACAACCAGGATTTATTTCTACACAATTGCATAAAGGAATTGGGAAAAGTAACGTATTCATTAACTATGCAGTTTGGGAGTCAATGGAGCATTATAAGAAAGCGGTTAATAAAATATTGTTTAGGTCCAAATCACGATCGCCCCTTTTAAAATATGATGATGAGAGTTTAGTAATTTCCCCACATTTATTCACGAAGGTTGCTGTTCCTGGAATCTGTGTAGATTAAACATATTGAGTATAATCTTTGTTATTATTATAACTTATTAATGCCTATGTAACTAATCTTTTTACTCCTATTCCTTCTATTGGAAGTTCAAATGCAACTTGTGATGTAGGAGATATAGTAATTGAAGGTGGCTATAGGATCTTTTCTGCCAATCTTAATTTCCCACCAATTGTGATATTTGACGGACCTTTACCCGAGCCTACTACCAACCCCACAGTTCCTCTTGATTCAGCCTATCAAGTTACATTATTCGGTAATAGTACAAATTTTGCGGCTTTTGCATATTGCCTTGACAATCCACCATTGAGACCTTAAAAAACCTCCATTTTTTTATTTTTTTATTCTATTAACAGAAAATTATTATTTTATTCCAACATATATAAATATCAGAATATAGATTGAGAATTTAAGAAATTTAATTCTATTACGCTAGCGATATGGTTATAGCAACAATATCTAAAAAGTTAAAGATTCAAAGTACAAACTAATTATTAATTAATCAATTTTTTATTTCATCTTGATTATCAAGTTGGAAATTAGAATT
>OBLS010000017.1_pt1 | contig 46358 bp, 52 predicted proteins | sample 1519901 | NCBI WGS metagenome assembly OBLS01 (sample SAMEA3113585, study PRJEB22503) | soil metagenome | reverse complement strand
AAGATAAAAGCAATTCAAGACGAAATTCATAAGACACAGATAAACAAAGCTACGGAATTTCACATAGGGTTGCTTAAGGCAAAAATCGCTCGTCTCAGGCGAGAAATGGATGAAAACACTCACGGTAAAACTGTATCTACGGGAGGCGCCAGCGCTGGTTTTGATGTCAGGAAGGCAGGAGATGCCACAGTCGTGCTAATCGGATTGCCCAGTGTGGGAAAATCTACACTTTTAAACGCCCTGACAAATGCCAAATCTCGCGTTGCTTCATATCAGTTCACGACGCTAACAGCCGTACCTGGGATGATGGATTATTCCGGCTCAAAGGTCCAAATATTGGATATGCCTGGAATTATAGAAGGAGCTGCCTCAGGAAAAGGACTTGGCAAGAGAGTTCTCTCAGTCGCAAGATCTGCAGATCTGGTGCTGATGATTCTTGATGTATTTCAGCCCCACCATTTCTTGCTTCTGAAAAAAGAGCTATCTGAAATCGGCATAAAGATAGATCAAAAACCACCAAACGTGGTAGTTGAGAAAACTTCAGTCGGCGGAGTTTCAGTTAGTACGCAAGTTCCCATAGCCGTATCAGAAAGACTCATTAAGGAAATTCTGCACGAGTACGGGATACACAATGGCCGTATAATAATTAGAGAACCTGGCTTAACAGACGATCAATTGATAGACGTCTTGTTGGGCAATAGAATATACATTCCTTCGCTGACTGTTCTCAACAAAATAGACTTGGTGAACCAAGGTTTTCTCAAAGAAGTTCAGTCTAAAATCGGAACTAATTTTATTCCAATATCTGCTGATGCAAATATCAATATCGGTGCCTTAAAACAAGCAATATACCAGCGACTAGATCTCATTAGAATTTATTTGCGCAAAAAGACTGGCGAAACAGACTATGAAGAACCCTTGATAATCCGTAATGGGAGCAGCGTGGGAGCGGTTTGCAATAAAATCCATCGAAAAATGACCAGGGACTTTAAATTTGCTCAAGTGTGGGGAAAAAGTGCCAAGTTCGACGGTCAAAAAGTAGGACTAGATCATACTCTGGTGGACCAAGATGTTCTTACAATTACTAAGAAAGTAAGCGCATTCTAGTTTCATAGAAATTGGAAAAAAGTGCTCGATTGGTATATTTTAACAATTCAGATAATGTAGTCCTCAAATGGCCATGCACGGCTAAATATTATTTGTTAATGGTATTCACAAAATAAAGCAACCGTCAATTGCAATATTCTTAATAGAGCAGGGTCAACTTTTATCATTATTTGTTATCTGTCTCTTCTGAAGTTGTTTGCTGTGATTGGTTATTCTTGTTATCATTGTTTTTCCTCTTGCTGATTTGAGTAACCACCATTAATGCGATGATTGCTGCGATTATTATGTAATTAACAGGAGGGCTAAGGATCTTGGTAACCACGCCTGCCCCTGGGATTACATAGGCAACCTTTCCGATGTAATCGTCTTCTCTAATTGGGAAATCAGTTCCGGGAATTGACCCGTCGTTTGCATCGCCTTTTGTCCTGATAATTTGATGATTTCCTTCCGAATCATCGAAGATTTCCGCGACTCTGTGAACTATTACCCTATCAGCTCCATCAGGTCGGTCGAAGACAATGATATCTCCCACTTTAAGATCTTGAAAAGAATTACCATCTCTAACTACTAATATATCATTTACGTTCAAATTTGGCACCATACTTCCGCTTGATACAACATAGAATGGGTTACCAGTATCAAACACAAAACGAAGTCCGAGCCAAATAATGGCAACACCAATTACGACAATTACCACGTCTTTTATTATGCTTGGTACTCTTGACTCGTTCTTCTTCAGCAAGTTTAATTCCTTCATCTATGGCAATTCGTTAGATAAACCTTTAGTTTAGCCAAATTGACCTTTAAAATAGATGTTTTCAGATAGCAACCGAATGTACTCATTTAAGTACTAGAAAAATTCGATTCGACTCGAAATAGTGCAACTCTTTTTTGGCAGCTCAGTCAAATGCCTTTTCCTCATCTTTACGAAATAAATCAGGATTAACTCTGAATCTTCACAGCTGCCTATTATTCTTAGGCTCTTCGATATTTAATATGTGCTCATCTATCGCCCGATTAGCAAGCGAATCCGCTTCCCTGTTGAGATCTCGGGGAATGTGTCGGTAGGAAACTGACTTGAAGTATTTTTCAAGATTATTAATTTCTCGGAATATGATTTTTAATTGTTTTGACCTAACTTTATAGGAATGATTTCTCTGCTTGACAACAAGCTCGCTATCTGAGAGAACAATTATTTCATTATCTTTGAGGGTTGAAGCTATTTTTAGCGCCTTCTTGAGTGCGGTGTATTCTGCGATGTTGTTAGTTGTGCTTCCTACAAATTCATTGTATTCCGAGATTTTTTGTCCCCCTCTTAATATCACTATTCCAATTCCGGATAGTCCAGGGTTGCCTCGGCTCGCTCCATCAATGTTTATGGTTAGCATCAACTTCCCTAACGCATACTCAAGCACTAACTTATAAAAGATATCAATTGGAGTTCTCCTGCGAACCCAGCTGCCTGCTTTTTCCACAGATTTAACACCGCTATGGTACCCGGCCGTGGCTAAAGCAAATATATAGACAGTAAGCAGAGTGTTAACAACAACATTAGACCGGTGTGACAGTTGAATGCCCAAACGGAAAACGAAGGAAGAAAAACCTAGAAAAAAGATAAGCAAGAAGCAGATTCTGATACCGCCCATTGCGATAGGGGCAGCCACCTTAGCTGGATTGCTTATAATGCAACTAATTCCTCCGCCACCAGTGCTAGGTGTATGTTTAAAGGCTCACAACGTTGACACCTTCAACCTTCATCCAACAGTTGAGATTATTGTGGATGGACAACCAAAAATGTTGCCAGATGATGTTGGACGGCAACCCAAGGATGGTAAAGAATGTCTCAGGGTTATACATACCGATGAGATAGGTAACCAGCTACATATTCAGTTTGTCAGACCGGTGAGGCTTACAATGGGCGATTTTCTCAAAGTATATTCCATGGACAGTAATAATACAATATCCGTTTTTGATAATACGACTGGGACTCCGACAGAGCAGTTGATAGACCTTGGAGACTATAACCCCAGATATTCATATTATTCGGAGAAAAAAGAATTTACTCCTGTATCCAATGCATCGGCGATGCCTCCTTTTACGGATGACATGGTGATAAGATTCGAACTAATACCCAAATAGATAAATTATAGACCGAGATTTTTGCCCTCTATCTGATTTTACTTGGCCAGGAATAGACCTACAGCAGCTGTTATAAAAGGCGATGGAACCGGGCCTGAACTTGTCCAGGCGATGATTAAGGTACTTAATGAATGTAATTCTAGAATCGAATTGGTCACCTGTGATGCAGGATCCGAATGGTGGCAGAAAGAAGGAGGAAATTCATACATTTCTCCAGAAGTTTGGAATCTTCTTGAAAGTAGTGACGCTTGCTTTAAGGGCCCAACTACGACAATCCCGAGTCCCAACGCTCCAAGGAGTGTCGCAGTAAGTATTAGGCAAAAGTTCGAACTTTACGCAAAGGTCAGACCTATTAAGACATATAAGAATTCGCCTCGCCAGGTAAATTTTATTTGCGTTAGAGAGGCCACAGAGGGTCTTTACGCAGGAATAGAATTTAAAACAAGTGATGAATCAGCAATCGCAATCCGGAAAATTACTAAGAAAGGATGTGAAAGGGTTGCCCTCAAAGGTTTTGAAGTCGCAAGAAGCAAAGACTATCATAAGATATATGCGGTTACAAAAAGAAATATTCTCAAAGAAACAGATGGGATTTTTTGGGAAGCTGTAACCAACACAAACAAGCAATTTACTGACATAGAAGTCGAAGAATATTACATAGATAATATGACCCAGCAGCTTGTGAAAAATCCAGAGAGATTTAATGACAGCGTCATTCTTAGTACTAATTTGTTTATGGATATAATATCCGAATGCGCATCAGGACATGTAGGATCTATAGGAAACGTGTACTCAGGGAATTATGGAGATAGTTTCGCTATGTTCGAACCAGCACATGGCAGTGCACCAAAATATGCCAACAAGAACAAAGTAAATCCTGTCGCTACTATTTTGTCTGGTGCGTGGATGGCTGAGTATCTTGGTGAGAAAGACATTTCAGCAGCGATATTTAGCGCAACGGAGCAGGTTATTAATGAAAACAAGTATGTAACCTATGACCTTGGAGGTAGTGCTACACTTAGCGAAATGACTGACAGAATAGCCCTCTTAAGCGCAAATAATTTAAAGAAATAAAGAAATCCTGATCCAAGTCACTCTATATTTTTAAGACCGATCTCTACTACAGATAGGGTTTCGAAAAACAGCCTCTTTTCAACTATTTTTTTCATATTCAAATTTAACAATTCCAAGAATTCCTGAAGGCGTGAAATATTAGACAAACTTGAAACAATTATCAACAGTTTGCCTTCCCTTTTCAGGGTCGCCAGGGATGATTTGATTATTTTTAATGTTACTTCTATCCCACTTTTCCCCCCGTATATTGCTTCATCGTGGATTTTCATACCTTCATTGTCGTAATCCTCTGGCAAGTAAGGAGGATTGCTCACTACCAAATCGAAGATATTGTCCTTAAATACAGAGGCCGCGTCTGCACAAACTAACTCAAACCCCCTTTCATTTTTCAGCTTCTTATTGCTATCCTTTGAGGTGTTACTAGCAACATCTTTGTTGCACTTCTTCAGTATTTCAAACTCTAGGTCGGTTCCTATTACTTTTTTGAAGTTTTCACATAGGGCCTGGGTGATAATACCCGATCCGACTCCAATATCTAAAGCTATATTTCCACTATAATCTTTCAGGCAATTTGCCAGGAGAATAGAGTCTTCAGAGGGTAAATACAACAACTATAATGTTCTGTTCTAGTCAAAATAAGACCCCATAGTTAAATGATCTTGCAATAACTGCACTCGTGTAGTTAAGATTACCATTTGCTACAGTTGATAACCCTATTCCTTACGCTCCTTTTTCATTGACCGAGCCAAGGCCACCAATTCCTCCGGAGCCATCTGGTCAATTCTTTTGTCATTCCATTCATGATAACAAGATGCTGTTCTATCAAAAGCCCTTAGCACAGAGGAGGCCCTCTTATTTCTACGTGAAAAAATGTAATGAACATTACTAATGGTTTCCATGATTAAACTGTCATCTCTCTTAGGCGTCAATCTGATCACCTTTGAGTCAATTTTTGGTTGAGGTGTAAATGAACTTTTGTTTACGTCAAAGAGGTTCTCTATTTTAAAACAATATTGCCCTATTACTGATATAGAACGATAATTAGCTTGCCCTGACTTTGCTTGCAATTTGTCAACAAATTCTTTTTGTAACATGACTATCGCTCTGTTGAATTTCTTTAATGCTAACCACTCAATGGCTCTTTTGCTCCTGGAATACGGTAAATTCGAGACAAATACGTCAAACTCAATATCGCTATTCCTAAAAATATCTTCATGAATTAGCTGTAGATTGGTGAGGTCGGAAAGGTAATTCCATGCCTGTAAATATAAGACCTTATCTATCTCAAAAGAAATGACTCTCTTTGCGTACTTGCAAAGCTCCCGTGTTAATATTCCCCGTCCTGCACCTGCTTCGCAAACTACTTCCTCTCGTCTTATTTGAGACGACCTAATAACTTCTTTAAGGACTCTCTTGTCAACCAGATGATGCTGGCCTAGAGAGCGTGTTTTGGACCATCTCATTTGTGCGTTTATGTCTCATTTTCTAACAAATAAATTCATTCTAGCTTGACCGGCTATCTCATCTACGATGCGTTTTACTATTAACTTGGCTGGGTCCCTTAGCCCCACCCTAGTTTGAAGATCCACAAAAGAGTCAAACTTCTTCTTCTCGCGTTCCCTTATTATTGTCAGCATGTAAGTTTTGCCAATGCCGGGAATTAGCTCTAACGCGTGGATCCTGGGTGTTACAGGCTGGGCATTATTAATATGATCGATGAATCGCTTTTCGTTCTGCAGTACTATTTTTTCAACAATAGCTGGAAGGTCATTTTTTGCTGATTGTGATATATACTCATATTCAAGTCTTCCTAAAACGCTGATGACCTTATCTCGACCTTCCCTTCCGATATATACTCGCTCGCCAACCTCAAAATTCATATTCTGCACGCCAAGCAGTTCAAGCAAAGTTAAGTGTTCTTCTCCAATTCCTTGAACTATCAGCCCCTCCCTTCCTCTGACCGTAGTTGATTTGCCTCTTTGAGTATAGTCTAACACGTACGCATATTCTTCGTACTTCCTGGGAGGCTGTTGCATATCAGGGGAGTAATGGGAAGAAGTGTTAGAATTCGAGCCTCTACCACGGTAGCTAGAATACGAGGGTGCTGACAATCCAGTTTTCCTACATTAGTATACTAATTAGCTTTTTATTTAACTTTCATTAGTCGGTTTTAGGACATTTAGCATCTTTTCTAATGTCTCTGTCAATATTAGCTTCTTCCAGCCATATGTAAATGCTCTGAGCTCTTCAATTGATGTAGGCATTATATTTACAATCTCTATTGCTTCTTCTGGCTTTAGTTCACATTCTTCCACGAGGCGCTTTACCATTTTCTCAGCAGACTCCGAATCCGTCTTTGCAAATTTTCGGACATAATCATAGGTCCACCTCTGTATCTGGTCCATCTCGTCTGCCTTTATTGCCTCTAATACCTTCTTAACTTGAGGAAGCGTGATTACTTCTTTTTTTATTATGTCGGTCAATTCGCAGCCTCAGATCCTGTCTTGATATCCTGTGTCTCAGTTCCATGTGTAAGCGGCTTTACGTGGTTAAATTTGACCTGAAGCGTCTTCTGTTTTCCTCCCATCATCACAGATACCTTTAGAATTCTCCTGCCCACCTCTTTCACAATACCCATCCTGCCTTGAAATCTTCTGTGAGGGAGAGTCGTGTGTTCTCTGGAATCGATATCTATCACAACCTTATCGCCTACATGATAATCGACAAGGAGGTACGATAGTCCTCTGAGGACGTTTCTTTTTGTCAGAACTGATCGTGATTTTCGTCTTGTTCCATGCGAACTGGGCATAAGAAGTGACTATTTTAGCCTTAATTTAATATTATCTGCATCAACTGGGATTAAATTATACTGCTAGACAGGATCTTCAACACCGCTTTCGGCTAAGGTAAAAAGCACTTCTCTTTCTGGGTGATAAGGACTGTCTACCATTCTGGCAATCCTATTTTTACCGGATCGCTTAAGATAGACTCTGTAAGTGCTTGTGTGTGCTACTACATGCCCACCTATCGGCCTTAGGGCGTCCCCAAAAATTGAATCAGGAGACGACTGAATCTGGTTGGTCGCCAACACAGCAACCCCATAGGTTTCAGATATTCTCAGCAATAGATGCATGAACTTGTTTAGCTTCTGTTGTCTTTCCGATAGGGTTGCGCGTCCCAAAAATTCTGCTCTGTAGTGGGCAACTGCGGAATCAACTACTATTAATTTAATGTTGTTCGCGTCAATCACAGGACCTGTTTGTTCGATAATTAGTTCTTGATGTGCACTATTGTATGCCTTGGCTACAAGTATGTTGTCAAGTATTCTATCTGGGTCTAAATTCCTCGCCTGGGCTATTGATACTATTCTTTCAGGACGAAAAGTATTTTCTGTATCAATATAAAGCGCCCCGGACTTGAGTCCACCCTTCGGTTTTTCTAGGTTAACTAGCACGCAAAGAGTATGACAAAGTTGGGTTTTTCCTGTACCATACTCGCCATAAATCTCGGTAATTGCTCTTGTTTCTATTCCTCCTCCAAAAAGATCATCAAGATTCTTGGAGCCTGTAGAGATACGCTCCTCATTTTTTCTCTTTTCATAAAGGGCAGTTGCTTTGGTAAAGCTCTTCTCAATAATTCCAATCTCCTCCAGCCTCGCTCGTGCCTTGTTGCACAAGTAAACTGACTTCTCGATTTGCATGCCTGTTGCCTCAGATACATCCGCAGGACCTCTTACTATAAGGTCTTTTATTGATTTGAATCCTGCTTGTTCAAGAAAGCCTTTCGTAGTAGGTCCAATATCTTCAAGAGAATCAAGCATCAGTTCGTTGCTACTTGAGAGCTTGTGCCTCTCACCCGTCACATCGTTGTCAGCATCTTCCAATACCAATATCCACACGTCATGGCTAATAATTAGCTTTTAGGCAGACATTGCTACATTATAACGGATTTAATTCTGAATTAAGAATACTCCATTTGCCGAACTGTCAAAGCAACCTTTCTTGTATATCACGCCTGATTCGAAACTGGCAATTCTGTGAGTTACTTCAAGAAGTGAGCGCGCTCTCCGCGAGTGTTCAGGGTGTGCTGTAACAAATAAATAATGAAAATCACGTCTTTTAATTATCTCATTTTGGGTGTCATTATTGATAATCGACTTAAATTTATACCATAAAAAGGCGGTAATTGTAGGTGGGGGAATCGAAGGTGGTAGAAAGGTTCGAGGATTACTTGGCCAGAATTGTTATATTACTGTAATAAGTAACCATTTTGACCCTTATCTGTCTGATCTAGCAAATAAAGGCCAGATACAAATTATAAAATCAAAGGTAGATGACAGTACTATACTTGATGACTATAATGGCAGTCTTTTTCTGTTGCTGGCATGCACAGATGATAGATCGCTCAATAGAACGCTCGTTGGGAAAGGGCGCTCCATGGGCGCATTTGTTTATTCCGTTGACGACCCTTCATATAGCGATTTTTCCTATGCATCTATAATTAATATAGAAGGAGTAATGCAGGTTGCTATATCTACATCGGGAAAGAGTCCTATCATGGCGCGCCAGGTTAGAATTAAGGCAGAGAGGGTATTGAAGAGGGTAATTAAAAAAACTGATATCGAGAATACAAGGTTGCAGGAATTTGCACGAAATGCTGCACGAACAAAAATCCATTCCGTAGAAGATCGAAAAAAATTCCTCTACTCTTTAATTAATGATAAATATATCCAAAATCTCATTAGGGAGAATCGAATCGAGGATGCCAAAAGCTCAACAATTGAGCTATTGCAAAAGTGGGGAGAACAAGCCGCATGACGCAATACGCCAGTTCTGCCCTTGCCGACAGTTTACACATAATCAACGCAAAAGTGACCTACAGGAACGCACCAATCCATCTCTTAGAAAAATTTACGTTCGCAGACATAAATCAAGCTTACAATTCTATCATGAACAATTCCGGACTAAAGGAATGCATCATACTACAGACCTGTAACAGGGTAGAAGTTTTTGGCGTGTCAAGAACACCGAACCCAGCCAAGTTAATTCAGGCTTGGGCTTCTGCAGTCAATTTAGAGGAAAGTGAGTTTCAGAATATTGTTGAGACCTGCAGTGACAAAGAAGTGACGCTGCATCTTTTGAAGCTTGCTGCCGGCTTAGATTCTTTAGTTATAGGTGAGGATCAGATACTCGGTCAAGTAAAACGGGCATTTGAGTTTTCACGTACAAAGCGCCATGTAGGCGCTCATCTCTCGATCCTATTTCAAAGAGCTATCAAAGTTGGGAGCAGGGTAAGAGCAGATACGGCATTGAATAAAGGAAGCGTCTCAATCGGATCCATGGCAGTTAACTTAGCTGGAGAATATTTTGACGATCTGAAAACAAAGAGAATTCTGCTTATAGGATCAGGAGAAGGCGCCAGTCTGATTGCCAAATCTCTAAGATTACGAAACATTGATTTTATGGTAACGAGCAGAACCTTTGAAAGGGCAAAATCTTTCGCAGATGCAGTGTCGGGAAAACCAATACCGTTTGAAGAGGCTCTCGAAAAGTTCCATTCAGTTGATTTAATGTTTCTATCTACTGTTGCACCCTACTATTTGGTTACATATGAGAGAATACACAAGGCCATGAAAAGACGAAAAAACGCTCTTATGATATTTGACCTCTCTAATCCCAGAACCGTAGAAGAAAAAGTTGCCTCCATAAAAAAGGTCAAATTGATAAACATGGATCAGATCGCGGAGATTGTTGAAAAAAATATTCGTTCTCGCAAGAATGAGATACAATCAGCTGAGAAAATTATTGATACAGAGATGAAGTCTGTTGATACTCTGCTGAAGAGAAAGAGAGTTGAGCCTGTGGTCGTATCAATCTTTAAGAATGTCGACGAAATACGTGACCGTGAGCTAAAAAAGGCCTTTTACATGCTCAAGGACAAAATAGGGCCAAGTGAAGCCAGAGTGGTTGAACAACTTTCGCACGCCATAGTAGAAGGTGTGTTGTCTGCTCCCATGAATAATCTTAGAAAAGAAATCGAATTAGGTATCATCGATCAAGAGGAGATAATGAAAGTTATAACAAAATTGTTCAAGTATGAAAATAAGCAATACTAATAATCGCAAAGACAGTAGAAGAAATTATCCAACCTATCCATCACCTGCTTTCCCAGTCACTAGACTAAGGAGGCTCAGAAAGACCCCCGCGATAAGAGACCTTTTGCAAGAAACCCATCTCTCTACAACAGACTTGATTTGTCCTATATTCGTTCAAGAGGGGATTACAAGCCCACAATCAGTAATATCAATGCCAGATATTCAGAGAATCCCGCTGTCTTCTCTGGTCAATGTAGTGGAAAAAATTCTAAAGTCTGGTATTAAAGCATTGATACTATTTGGAATTCCGCATTTGAAAGACAGAAAGGCTCAGGCAGCATACAACGATGACGGTATTGTACAGCAGTCAATTGAAACCATAAGAAGGCATTTTTCAGATAGAATAGTCATCATTACAGATGTATGCCTTTGTCAGTACACGACAGAAGGTCACTGTGGGATAATGTTAAAGAAAAAGATCGATAATGACGAGAGCATTAAGATTCTAGCCAAGGTTGCTTTAAGCCATGCACAGGCAGGCGCAGATATTGTTGCTCCTTCTGCTATGATGGATGGACAGGTAGCGGCAATAAGATCCTCCCTTGATAATACGGGGTTTAGTGATGTAGCTATTATGGGGTATTCTGCAAAGCATGCATCGCCAATGTATGCACCTTTCCGAGATGCGGCACATTCAAGCCCATTATATGGAGATAGAAAGGCTTACCAGATGCCGTTTACCAACCCGAGAGAGGCCCTGCGTGAAATACAAGCCGATATCAATGAGGGGGTAGATATGGTAATGATCAAACCAGCGCTACCATACTTGGATCTCATATATCAGGCTAGAAAGCATACCAATTTGCCAATTTGTGCTTACAGCGTATCTGGGGAGTACGCCTTAGTCAAGGCGGCAGCTGGCGAGGGATGGATTGACGAAGGAGCTGTTGTCACAGAGCTGTTAACATCAATCAAGAGGGCGGGAGCGGATATGATTATTACTTATCACGCCATGAAGATGGCCGATATGCTAAAGCGATAAGATTATTGACAGTCAGGTACGGGTTGTTCTATAAGAATCTTCTTTCGGTAGTCAAATTTATCAAAAAAGCGTACGATAAGAAGTAAATTTCACCGTAATGATAATATTGAAGAAAAATCTCCTCACTAAAGTTTGAACTTAGAGACCATTATTATGGTGGTAATTACCAGTTTCTGGTTCTCTACCATTCCCGTCGCTTTTTTAACTTTAACCAGATTGCTCCGTAATAGAAGAATTTTCGTCGAAACTGACCTCAGGCGTATTCATAACGACCCAGAAATAGTCTTCCAAGTCACAACGAGGTCTGCCACTAGAACACCAGTTGTAATAAGGGGAGTTGAGTCCATTATTGAATCGTGTAGTAGGGTAAACTATGACAGCTATCAGATTTCGGTAGTTACTGATGATGAAAAAGATAAGGATACCCTCTCCAATTATAAATGTGAAGTGATTGTAGTTGAAAAAGAATATTCTACCAATGCAATAAAAAAAGGGAGAGCCTTGCAATATGCAGTAGAATTTCGACGCAAATGTGCAAAGAACAGCCATAAGCAATGGATATTTCATATGGATGATGAAAGCTGCGTTACAACACAGACTGTCCTTTCACTTTTAAAATTCATTCGAAGTGCAGGTCCTGCAGTAGTATCAGAGGGCCCAATATTCTACCCCTTGAAATTTGAATTCGCCAATCCCCTAACAGCGATTGCCGAGTCTATTAGACCGTTCACGTGTTACGATTGCGTTTCCCAAATGACTAACCCACCTCCGCTGCATATGCATGGGAGCAACTTACTAGTTCGATCAGATATAGAAGACATGATAGGATGGAACTTTGGGCCAACACTCGCGGAGGACCAGTTATTCGGTTACAAAGTCTATGAAAAATATGGTCCCAAGTCTCTCGGATGGCATGGTGGTATCCTTTTAGAGCAACCTCCACTCAACATGAAGGATCACTTTATGCAGAGGCGGAGATGGGTTCTAGGTAGTTTACAAAACATGAATAAATTCCCAATAATCCACAAGTTCAAAGTCATGTTCAAATTGTCTACATATTTTTTGGGCTTTATATCTGGTATAATTTCTATATTTCTCTATTTCCACCTTCAATTTCCGAAGTTGCTCAATCTCATCCCATTGAATGATATATTTTCACAAACCAATATCGTAAACGTGGGCCCCAGAATCAATGAGGCCATAAACACGCTCTCATCGGAGTCAATATTTAACACGTTGTCGAATGGTACTGCCACAGAAATTACAATAGGATTAATGCTTATATTTCCATATATCCTGTGGCTCTTTTCTTATCAGATGGGGTTGTTCTTAAATTTGAGATATTCAGAGATTGCATCCAAGAAGAGAGTTTTTATGCATCTCCAAACGCTGGTTCTTTCGATCCTGATAGGTTTAGTGGAGACATTTCCAGCGTTCTATGCGATGATAGAGTATTGCATAGGAAAAAGAAAAGACAAAAATAGCAACGTCAAGATTTATGACTTTTATGTAATAGAGAAGTAAGGAAATAAGTTTGGAGTAAGGATAACTAATAACATGTTTTTCGTTGCAACGATGTATCGAAGAATCAACACGTGTCCCCCCGCAGCGTATGAATGTTAAGCGTCAGTTGAAAAGGTTTAGTAGTAAAGTTATATTTTTGGTTTACCGTTCGGATAAACATTGAGCTTAGCAAAATATTGTAAATAGTTCGTGAAACTGGCACACCTAGAGATATATCCTAATAAATTCATAGTGCGATTAATAAGGATAAAAAGTGTAAGGGGTGTAAAAATTATCGAATTGCATTACTTGCTATCTTCACGGGGTTCTTGTCGCGCTCTGGCTCTCCATTTTCTGTATTAGATTGCTCCCTGGATTCATCAACTATAATGTCTGGAAGATCCGGTATGGCAGGTAGAAGACGCAGAAGTTGCATGTATTTGTCGAGATAACGCATTCCTTCTTCGGTAGTCTTGTACAGCCCGGAAATTTCTGAATATTCAACCAACCCTTTTTGTACAGCAATATCAAGGTATCTCACTAATTGGGAGTGCGATAAGGCAGCTGTATTCATTATGGTCGTCTTGTATTCCCACTTCTTTGAAGCCGAACGTAACAATGAAGCCATTATTTCTACCTCAGAGCGATTCTTCATATAAGAATTCTATCTCCTATTTGATAACCTTCCTTATTTATGGAGTTCATCATTCCATTTCTCCTCCTCGCCTTCCTAATGAGCATCATAATTTACAAAGGAATAAAGCTGTTAGACAAGCCGTGACGACAAAATGTGTTCATAATGCTGACACTTTTGTGCCGGTTAAGGGAGAATAGAGATCCTTAGTAGAATTTACTCCGTTCCAAAAGAATGTGAATGAAGAATCGAAACGTCCTCACACCGATGTATTTTCCTGACGCATAAAATGGAAGCTCGAGATGGGATGGAGTCGGTCCAAAAAAATAAGGACGGGATAGGTACTGTTTGTCTAGAATGGCGTGGCGAGTTGGAAAGGTGTATCGCTTGCGCTCAGAGCAACACCTGCTGCCCCGGTGTCTTGAGCATTTGCTGCTATGTTGACACATACTGCCCATCCGCTACACACATTTTTCTGCTCATTTTCCTGTTCTGTCCCAGTCTCACTACTGTCGCCGTTATCTCCGTTCTCTTCATCCTCACTATTTTCATCCTCATCTTGAGATCTAATGTTGTCTTCGCTATCATCTTCATTATCGTCGTCCTCATCGTTAGAGCGAGTACTGTCATCTTCCTCTTCCTCTTCCTCTTCCTCTTCTTCAAAATTTGATTCATCTTCGCTATGTCGATCTTCATCAGAACTGCGATTCTGAGAGTAATCGTTATCTGCGAAGGCTACATTGATACCCCCAGATGGAATTACCGAAGACATAAGAGCGGCTGTAATAACCAGCATTGCCACTATTGCAAAACTTTTGCGTCTCATTATCATCTAAATTGATTCGTATTCATTTATTTAGACTCCCATAAACTTAATGATAAAAAAGCAAGTGTCTTTTGATGAGAATATATGTGATAGAGAAGTTCACTAGAATCTACTTTATATGATGAAAAAGGGCATCTCCTGCCCATGAGGAATCTAATAAATAATCAAAGTTTTATAACATTGAAACGACTAATCCGATCTTGGGGGTCGTTGTCTAGCTTGGTATGATGCCAGCCTCGGGCGCTGGAGGACGCTGGTTCGAATCCGGCCGACCCCATAGATGTTCTTAGCTCATTTTGGGTATCTCTATACTAAAAGTTTTATCTATTTTAGCAGTCTTATTTCTTCCTCACATATAACAAGAACTGGCAATAATCATTACGAAGATGCTGTCCCAACCCAATGAGCGATTTGCTAATCACCGTCAAGCATTAAAAGCAACTTCTAGCAATACTAGTAAAACTGCAAGCTTTAGAATATCCTCACCACTTTCTCCAAATGTTGCAAGATTGCTTAGGGACCGATGCCTTATAATCGCAGCAGTATATCGGTGGAAAGAAAAAACTTTGATATACCAGTTCTCTTGATGAAAATGGCGGTTGTAAATGGTTACGGCCCCATCGAAATTCCTATTCCACCCAAGCTGCTACCCGAATCTACATTATTTTGTCCCTGCTGATTGCAGAGTCCCGATATGGTAGAAGGTACGGAAGCTTGAGAATCACCAAAAACGCCAATTTTGCATTTTTGATTTTGATCCATTTCTTGATCAAGGCTTGTGCTAGAATTATAGTCATCTTCATCTTCATCTTCTGCGTACACTGAATATGAAACGATCGATCCCACTGATAAGAACGCAGAAGCGAGCAAGAATAATGTAAACGTCAGAAGCAGAGGACAAATATTGTTTTGCATGTCTGAGAGGAAAAGTAACCAATTAGTATTTGTAGGATTCTTTACTTTAATACTTAAAAAAAATTCGTGAAGTCATCTATCTCCTTTAATACTGAAGTAATACTGTATCACCAGGTCGTATATATTTCAATAATAATAGTACTGAAAATAATGTGTCGCCATTAAAACCACGATAATGACATTTCATTAGGAGTAAAATAGACTCAAGGCCGCCTCCAATTGCTCTCAGAAAGCAAGACTCGGGGCAATAGCAGCAATATTAGAAAGTATTTGCAGTTTAATATTTATAGCATAATGTATCGGTGAGTCTAATTAGTTAAAAAATCTCACTCTTAGTAAACACGTATGGAAGCTAGTAGACAGATGGAGACAATTCAGCTCATATTAGGGGTTATTGCTAGCCGAGAAAATGGGATGACAAAGACGCAGCTTATGTATAAATCATTTACTTCGTACATTCAACTAGTTGAGTGTCTCGCAGTTCTTCGAAGGAGCGGACTCATAGAATATGACCCATTAACGAGCACTTATAAGACCACAAAGCGAGGTTTACGTCTGCTGCAGGTAACAAAAGAAATCAATGAGTATGTAACCATTTAGATTTAATCTCGAACATTTCAATGTATCCTCAAAAGCTTTTGTTCGAAATTTATGGAGTTTGCTTTGGTTTTGTTAAACATTATCTCTAACTCCTTGAATGTCTACTTCGTGATCTCCAGGAGGAACAAACAAGTCTACATGTATAGTCTTCCCGTCCATCTCGACCGATGCATTGTCGTACATTTCATCATCCATCTTAACCAATATCGTTTGATTCTGCGATAGCTGGGGAACCTTTAGGGACAAGTCCCCTCCGTCGGGATTATAATGTTTTACTCCAAAAGAAATACTATCAGTTACATTCACATATTCAAGGCTACTTATTTTGGCCAAAGCCTGCAAATCGTAGGGTATGAACTGATCATCATCGACTTTTAGAGTTGTCATTGGTTCATCAAAGTCAAGACCGGCACAGCTGAAATACATCACTGATTTTTTTACGCTAGCATCAGGGACAGCACTAAATGGCAGTTCTTGACCAGATTTTACAACCGGGATAGAGTTGCTTTTGACCGAGTCAATTTGTGTCCTATTGTTGTTGTGGACTGATGCATAAACACTTACGTCATAAAGATCTAATGGACCCGTATTTTTTACTGTTCCTACCAGTGCCTTATCGTCACCTACAGGAATATTACTATAATTCAGAATCAAATTATCATATAAGGGAACAGGTTCCTGTTTTATGTTCACAATAAAGGCTTTCCCAAGCACTAGCTCACCAGAGGGAACAACAAATTTGAAAGGAGATGAGGACGATGGATACACAATCCTTCCATATGTAGTACTCTGTACGGTTGAAGGAATTTGCTCAGATTCAGTCGAAGTGCCGTCATTTGGGATTTTGTTTGTAGTGTTCAGTCCCACGACAACGCGAACTGGTATATCTCCATCATTCCTTACGACTCCAGCAATATTCAGATTTCCACCTAAATCCGTGAATCGGTTTTGTTCTGGAATCTCTAATGTCTCAGAAGCCAATGCATTCGAATATCCTCCAAATAGATTAAGAGTTGAGAGTGTTAAGAGACATAACATAAAAACCATGGAAAATGACTTTAATAATATTGCTATATTTCTTGGCAATTGTTTTTCTCTCATCCGCACAATATTGAACCAGTTTAATTTCTTATATTCGTTTACAAAAGATATTATCGCCCTTGTAGAGACATATAATGAATGATGCTTGCCTTGTAGAAAGTAAATTTAGAATACATACGATAACCAGCTGTATCCTTGTAGGTTCAATTTTGTACGTCGAGTCGAGTCATACAGCAAGGAAATCGGTGTACACCTAGGTTGATATTTAACGGAGACTTTACCCAAAAGAACTTTAAAAGGCTTAGTTGCAATAATTGTTTGTGACCAGTACCTATGCTAGAGACACAAGAGTCTGCGCTTTTTGTGAAACAGAAATTAATACCGATGACACTATTAAGAACGGTAATGAAAGCATCTGCGAGAATTGTTCCAGGCGATATAAAATTAACAAGTACAATTTCGGCGAGGAAGGCTGTGGTTGTGATGGATAACGCTACTTTTAGGCAATATATTGTTCCATTAGTTGGTTACAATTTAACAGCCATTGGCCAATAAAAAAACTTGCAACTGTTAGAACTGAAAGGTCAAGTAAGCAATTGAGCATCACGATCAGATCAAGCAGATGCTAGTGGTTGTAAAAGTCATCTTTTAGGGTAAACTCTATCATATGAATGCATCAAGGTAAATGACATAAAAGTTTACCACAAGATTTACTTATGGATACGAAAATAATACATTTTGCCATGAATAGAAATCACTCGTTCATTTACGGTTTTCTAGTAATTGTCCTTATTTTCCAATTACCTGGGACTGTCGGGTCATTGGCTAGAATTGACCCGAATCTTTCCTTCGACAAATCAGCTGATGCCAGTAGTGAGACTGGAAACAGTATCGGACCTCCTGGAGCTACAATCAGCTCTGATAATGGCTCGCTCTTGTCTCAGCCCTCTTCCTCTTCTAATTCTGCGACAAATGATATCTTCGGAATAAAAAAGATTTATCCAACAATGAGCGGTGGAAGGGAATGGTTTATCAATATGAACGATCCCCGTAGTGACGGGGTATTTTATATTACGTCTGACCAAAATATTACTCGGCAGGCAGACGGTTCATGGCGCATTAACAATACGAACGTCCGTTTGAATGTAGATACCCCTCCAAATGCTGAGCCCTGGAAAAATGTAGAGATAACAGGATACGCAAGAGTTGTGGATAAAGTTCCTATTGAAGGAAACCCAGAGGCGGCCACCGATGATTTTGATCTGAATTGGTTGGCACGAGGTGGAGAACATAACGCAGATGACCCATGTGAAGGCTCCGCACTTACAGCAATTTTGGACATAAATGGGACAGTGGGATGGAAAAAAGAAATCTGGTTTCCAGGAGGTTATACTGACGAACGAGCCAAGGAGGTAAAAGTAAAGGACCCTCTGCTCAACCGCTGGGTAGGATTTAAGGCAGTAATGTATAACATCAACAACAATACAGCAGTGAAAATGGAATCCTACGTAGATAATCGGGATACAAACTATTGGGTAAAGGTTACAGATCTTTTGGACAATGGTAATTGGTATGCAAAGGCTCCTGACGGTGAATTTAACAGCGCAGATTGCGGCAGACCTAAAAATTATGTCCTTACAAATGGTGGTTCCATAGCAACCTTCAGGTCAGATAATCTGATTTGGGACTTTAAGGACCTCAGTGTAAGGGAAATCCAAGCACCATAAATGAGCCTCGTGTCGATAACTCGGTCTCCAGTTAGATAGAACATTATCCACTTGTTTTTTATACTTATTCCAGTAAAGCATTTTTGAGATGACTTTTTCAAGGCGGAGGAAAACCTTCTATGCACTATTTTCTGCTGGTGCGGCGTTTATAGTTGTCGGTGCCATATCTGCATTTTATAATAGCATCCCAGTCGAGGTTCCGATAGGAAATACCGTCCAGCCCGGTAACACAGATATATTGACTCCTAACATGAATGTTCAAAACACTGCAAATATCACTATAACAGGCTCAACATTTAATGTTGTTATCGCAGGTCCAGATGATAAAGTTATAAAGTCAGGAAATAATCTTTCTGATTTCCATTATGTCGTTGTTGCCAAAAATGAAGGAGAACATAGAATTACTATCAGAAACAATGGCTATTCTCAGTTGTACATAGAAGGTAGTGCATATACCAAGGGTAACCCAATTGCCTTCAGCGGACAGATGATGTTAATTGTGACAGGTGTTATAGTTACAGGATTAAGTCTGAGGCTAAAAAAATAATAGCTAATAAAACTTACCTCTTTTATACGAGCCTAGAATTTTGATAAACAATGTTTTTTTCTTCACCGCCTTAATTAGTTCTCTTATTTCTTTATCATGGCTGTGTCCTTCAAAGTCTACATAAAAATTGTATTCCCAGGGTACCTCTTTTGTAGGGCGTGATTCTATTTTGGTGAGATTAATCCTTCTCTTAGCAAACTCTTTCAAAATGTCGTAAAGCGCTCCAGGCGTGTGTCTGACAGAAAATATTATTGAAGTCCCGTCATGTCCTGTGGGCTTGGACTGTGCCTTGGATAAGATAAGAAACCTGGTATAGTTATTCTTTTTATCTTCAATGCTCTCTTCCAAAATCCGCATCCCATATAGATTTGCAGCACGCTTACTCGCAATAGCCGCGGCCTGCATCATTTTTTCTTGTTTTACCAATTTTACTGCGCCGGCAGTATCATAGGTCGGAATCGGTTCAAGCCCTTTCTTTTGTAAGTACGCTCTGCATTGTGCAAGGGCTTGGGGATGAGAGTATGCAGCTGTAATTTCTGAGTTACTAGTGCCCGGATTAGCTATAAGACAATGTCGAATCCTTTGATATATCTCGCCATAAACTACCATGCTAGTCTTTAAAAGTAGATCATAGGTTTCATTAATGCTCCCTTCAATAGAATTTTCGATAGGGACCACCGCAAAGTTTGCTTTTCCTGACTCTAGTATTTCGAATACAGTTTGAAAGGACTTTGCAGGAAGAAGCTTAGCCTTAGGAAAGTAATCCAAAGCTGCGATCTCTCCGTAAGCACCAGGTTCGCCCTGAAATGCGACCCTCTGCGTCTGCATATTAATATTAGATTACTTATTTCCTGTCTTATGGATTATCCCAAAAGTTTCTTTACCATAGTCGTTCGTCAATTTTCTCTCTTCATGTAAGCCACATTCAATGCACTTTATTGTATTGTTATTCACACGTACTGTGTCTCCGCCACAGTTAAAACAGATAGTATAGAGTACGCCAAATTCTTTCTCATCTATCACGATATGAATGGTTGAATTCAATAAACTTACAACCCGACCTCTAATAATGTCCCCAACCCTGAAAACAACCCTTCCTCCTCTTCGATCTCCTCTTTCGCGGCCCCATCCTCCTCCGACACTGCCGCCACCACTACTAATTCTAGCAGATGTAATTGCAGAGAACCCTGAGGATGTTTTTTTATCATTTATGAACAATATCCTAATTGATAGCATACTACCAAATAGCATTTCAACAAATCCGACCAAAATATCCCCAATTTTTGGCAACATAGGAGAATGTTTCTGATCAATTCTAACTGTCCTGGTTCTAAAATCGTAGACCTTCCTTCCAACCGTCGTTGACCGGACTGCGCCGTTATCAACGTACGTATTTTTTCCGCTATCAAATTCTTCGATATAAGCTATGTGCTCACCTGGAAGAATTGGGGTGCTAATAGACCTTTTCTGTTGTTTATTCTCGGAGCTCATTAAATTCTTTCTGTTCTCGTTATCGGTATCTTGAAGTTATAATTGTTACAGTAAAGGTTATTGCCTACTAGTCCTAGAGTATGTTCCCAAGCCGGGTTTACTATTGCTCATCAAGAAACTAAATATTGCCCTATAGTTTAGTACTTTTTGTTTCAATATGGAAATTTTAGAGGACAGCACACTTGCAAGATATCTCTTTGAGAGATATTCTTCAAATCCAAAAAATTGGAATTTCATTATATCAACAAATTCCCACAGGGACGGGTTTTTCGATGCAACAGTGTCAAGTACAGACGAGGTTTGGCAACTTAAAATTGATTCTATTTACAAGCCTCTTCCTATGGTCCTTGGTACAAAGGTGGATATAGATTCCACTAAAATTGAAAGGAAACTGAGTAGGGGCGTTGCTCCCTTTGGCTATAGAAAACTCGATCCGTCGGTAATGGTCAATTTATTGAAAGAACTAGCAGATGAACAACATACAAACGCCATCACCAAAGAAGCACACATTAACACTCGTTTCAATTCTGTTCTTGGCTCTCTGGAAACTGTCAAGCCGCTAGCCGGAAAAAGCTATGCGTACGGCCCATTTGTATACACTGAACAAAACTTAGCCGGTCCTGATGAAGGCCAGAAAAAGGTTGCCGAAAGATTAGCATCCAAACTACGTGACGATTTGAGAAAAAGGTATTCAAGCTATGGATAGAAGTGGATAGGGAGGAGATATCCATTAGAAACCTTGGAGGCAAATCCTCTATATTGCGAATGTCAAAGCTAATGCCAAAAAATCACATGAGTATCGACCGCCAGAGATAATGTGGCGTAATAATGTTATCGCAATAGTAGCAATTTCATTTACTGTAGTCGGTGCGTTGTGGGGAATTGGGAACTTACTGAGTGCTCCCGAGGAATCAAATGTACGAAACGTAGAGGGTGTCCTGTTAGTAGCTCAGAATGACGTCTTTAACAAGACAAATCCAGATATTCATGCCAATGTCGATATTCCCAAGAAAGTTTCAATATTAAATAAGGATTTCAGAAGACACGATTTCATTGTGGACGGCCTTAATATTAACACTGCCTACCTGTCGACTGAGCAGTCTTTTACAACTGCAATAGCATCTAGAGTTGCTGGGACATTTGAATACTACTGCTCTTTGCATCCAGACACAATGCGTGGTAGAATAATTATTGACGGCAATTGATATATTAGAAATCAAGGGAATGACGCAAGTAAGCAAGAGACTATTGCACGCGGCAAAACAGCCTCCCTTTTATCTTCCATCGGCTTAGTAAAAATCACAAGAAATACGTGGTGTGGTTTATACTCACAGAACCAACTGTTCACTAGTTTTTACTTGCTTAGTTTATCCTGCTTTGCTTCCTTCTCCAAGGCTTGTCTTAACATCTGCAAATGCCTTTGCCTATCCTGCTTGATTTGGTTCCATATATCTACCAAATCCGATCTATTGGCGGTTTGTGCATCTTGTATATATGTATCAATCGTGTCATACAAAAAGTCTGCATCTCTTCCAAGTGCTGCAAGGATATTATATGTTGTATTTTCTAGCTTAGTTGTTTCACTTTTGGACATAGAAAGGGTAGTGCAAACAAACTAAAAAAGGGTTATATGCATGTCAACGTCGGTGACCGCGCCCATCGAGCCACGAGACTAGTGGCCCCTTGGTTTAGAGAGAGACAATTTTAGATCAAGCGTTAATACCCAAGCTAAACGCCTTTCTTGATATAAGTTACTCCGTTACAGCATGACATAAGTTACTCTTAGCCACGTCGTGTGTCTGCCTGGTAGTTAATAATAAATATGAATCAGCCTGTTATGTTATGCTATCTGAATGTCCGAGATTAGTGGCAATTTGGGTTCTAGGGAAGATTATGAAGATGGCTGCCACCACAGTGATTCAGAGGGCAAATCTATAATCGACCGGTATGAACTCAAGTTAATAGATAGCATTAAAGTAAAGTCGAGAACCCAGAAAAGTATCTCTCGAAGGTTAGGTCTTAATGTTTGCATTATTTGCGAGTTAATCGACGGATTGCTAATAAAGGGACACATCGAGCGACATAGAAAACGCAGACTCTTCTTCTGGCATAGGGATCTGTTTTCAGCCACCTTGGAGGGCATGGCAGTGTCGGAACGGGCCAGGAGAGCAAACAACGGGTGGAATAAAAATTCCCTAAAAAGGTTATTGTTTATGGTGCATTCTTCTGTGCCATCCCATAAGTAGCGACTTGGCGATTAGAGGAACTGGGATAGTTAGAGCATTTTTATACAGTAAATAACCAGAATTTCATAAATGAAACTGAGCATCTATAAAGCTATGAGAAGCACTCATAGACATCCCGTAAGTAGAGGTCTGCACCTGGCAGGGCTCTGTCTCTATCTTGCCGGCCTCACGCAGCTTGCCGGATTTTATCTTGGAGGCAACAGCCAAGATAGATCCTTGCTCATATCTGGAATTATGCTTTTTCCCGTTGCGATTGGATTATTTATTGCTGGTCACAAAATAGAAGGAAATTTAAGAGCCATGACATTGGTCGTTATCGTAAAGTACTTTAGGTCCAAGCTGACATTCAAATGATGGCGAGCTTACGGATTAAGTGAACTCTAAGTGTTCATAATCTCAGCATTTTCTTCATCATCCTCATCATCCTCATCATCCTCATCCTCCTCATTTTCGAACTCCTCTCTGCCGAACTCCTCTATCAAGTCCTCGTCATCATCGGAACCTTGGTTGTTATCAATCTTATCGGTATTTTTGTCACCACTCAATTATTACAACACACCATAATTATCCTGACAGTCAATTAAATTATTTTGTTTGATAAATCCAAAAGGAACATTTCAGACTAATACATTTGTCATCTTTTTTCAAGGGATAACTATGGTAGGGTTCAAGGCAGAGATGTAGAGTCTCAATCGTTATTAGTAGACCTCTTCACAGTAGTAATATGGTTTCATGTAGAATATGCGGTAAGGATTTGGATAACGAAATTCCAGCTGATCATATGAGTGATCACGATAAACGTGGTGAGATACCTCACACTAGGAATAGATCTGTCGAATACAATAAGAGAGACTAAATCCTCTGTTAGGTCCTTATCTTCTAACTATTCTGGCTTGGGTCAACGCCGTTAGTTCCTTAAGCTGCCCGCTTCTCCATCCCAATTTGCTTATAATAACCGATACAGACCAGACCCCTACGATATGAATTCGGTCCTCTTACCACGCTACAGATCAGCTTCACGCCTAGTTACATTTATGAACCTAACGCCTGTATCGAGGTCTTTAATTTGCCTCAGCGTGTTACTACAATTTTTATATTGTTTCCTTGAAAGTATTTTTATGAACGTTGCAGCATCTGTAAACGCGCCTCTTCCGATACAGAGTCAACTGAAAAAAGAAGCACGTTATGGGTGTTCGATTTGTGGCTGCCCATTATTAGAGTTTGTGCAATTTATTCCCTCGGACACACCTGGAGCTTACCTTCCAGAAAACATGATAGCAATTTGCCCCACACATACTTTAAAATTCGTCCAAAACGAGTTGTCGGCTACTGAGCTTTCTTCGTTTAAAACAAAACCCTATAACAGGATAAACGAAAATAAACCTTTTGCGTTAGCTCCAGAGTTAACCGTGAATATAGCCAAAACGAAGTTTATCAACACTTACAGACTCCTTTCAGTCGATGATTTTGACCTGGTTACAATCAGGAAAGAAAACAATTCGTACTTGCTACTGGACCTCAACTTTTTTGACTCCCAGAATAACCTAATTGCTGTAACATCGGAAAATTCCTGGACTACAGATAAGAAACAAGTTTGGAACATTGATTATGAACCAGGCTACCTGAAGATTCAAAACAAGACTAGACAAATATTATTTGAGGCCAAAATCGAATCCGGCGAAATTTTCATAGTAGCTGATATGTATTATAGCGGCATCCCTGTCAATATCACCAGAGATGAAGTTTTGTTTGGTGGCATAGAAGAAGGAGCTGAGACTAAGGGTACAACATTAAAGAACTATGAGACAGCAATTAGCTTCCAATCAGACAAATGGCTAACATGAAAGCATCGAGTTAACTCTTCCAGTTTCCTGCGCTTTTAGATGCCGAATAGCTTCATTTAGCATCAAAGCACGGGTTGAAGCACATTTATAGCAATGGCATTACTAATAATGATGGTGGACATGACCACGTGTTCAATCCACACGGAGTTCTTTGATGATTTATGTCCTGAATGTAAAGAAGAGTATAATGAGCTAAAAGGGAACATTGGTCATTCTGTAGAAAGGTCAGAAACTTATAGAGCCAAGAACAGAAACAGGGGTTATAAAGAATTTACCGAAGAGCGTGCTAAAAAACTATATGCCGAGCTTTTAGTACAATACATAAAAAAATCTAGCACTGAGAAGGAGGCAGCTGGAAAAGCTAGAGCAATTATAAGAAAACAATGCAGATTGCGAGGCATACCATTCTGGTCATGGATTAATTAATATTTTCCAGCACAATTTGCGTAAAATTATGCCTTGAGAGATAGCTATTCCGATCCCTTCCGTATATTTTAATATGTATGAAAAACTTTGAGAAAAGGAAATGAAGAAGCTAGAAATAATTTTTTCACACGAACGCCTACCGGAAGTAAATGATCTCCTTCATAAGTATGGGGTCGGAGGAATGAACTTTTATAATATAAGGGGAAGAGGGAGTTCAAGAAGAGAACCTGTATCTCCTGGAAGGGGAATAGAAAGATATGTACCCGAGTTTGCAATAAAGACAAAAACCGAGGTAGTCACGTCGGATGATACCGCCAATAAAATAATAAAAGAAGTCTTAAACGTTATGAGCACCGGGTCTAATAGAAGCGGTAAAATCTTTGTCTATGATGTGGCCGAGGCCTACGACCTCAAAAGCAGAAAGACCGGAATTTCTGCTCTCTAATCTAGTCCAATGACACTCTATGGGATCACGTTGCAAAAGAGGCTATTTTTGTGACATCACCAACAAAATAGAAACTATCGAGCACGCTTATGCTGGTCATAATGCTTTTTGCTAGTCACCAAAAAGACGTTTATGCTCTTCCATCATACATCTATTGAAGACGACATCAAAACCTTTTTCCTTCGCCATTTTTTCGGCTGCTTCATTGTAGATACCTGACTGCATCCATATTACTCTTAATCCTCCCTTCTTGACAGCGTCGTCGACCAAAGCGGGTACATCTTCTGACCTTCTAAATACATCAACTATGTCTATGTGTTGCGGTATATCCATGATTCTAGGATAAGATTTTCTTCCCAATATCTCTGACGCGGTTGGATTCACGGGGATGACATTGAATCCATGCTCAATGAGGTATTTGGGTACGAAGTGAGCCGGCTTTTTTTCATTAGTTGACATTCCAACCACGGCAATATTTTTTAACTCGTAAAAACTCTTTATTTCTGAATCTGTGTGTTTGTCCGTATCTGCTGGCAAATTCATATCTTAGATTAGGCATCTATTCTATTTATCGATCTTAGAACGGGATATTTCCATGGCCGCTCGGTGATATTGGAGATAGCTTTTTCTAAACCATGTGAACTAGGATAGAAACCACAAGGCGACTAACACAAGTGGCTCCGTAGACAAGGCAGACTAAAGACAAGTTCAAATAACAAAATAATTTATCTAAAGACGAATACTTGGTTGTCAAAAATTGAACAGGGAAAGATTAGTCTTGACTTTAGAATAGAGGGTAAAAAGGAACAGGCTATCTTTGATTATAGATATGACGATAGTAATCAAAGTTTGGATTACACAGAGATCAACTATACAAATCCCAAACTGCAATCTCTGATCGAAAACAATGCGAAAATGATGGAAAATATTGATTCTTATATTAGGAATATAATAGAAAAAAAAAGGTCGAGCTTGCACAAAGGAACAAAATAACTTATACACCCACCTTAATTGTTCTATTCTATTCTATTTTCTTCTATTCTTTATCTCCCGAGCCCCCAGCCCAAACTCCCTCCATTAACTAAAGTATAGGATGCAACACTTGAAAGGTGTTCAGCTTATTAGGGTAGCACCTATGACATACGACAAACAAAAAAATTCATTGCTGCTTATTTATTTCATGCCCTATATCCTAACATTCGCTCCTGTCGTACCCCATCTGGGGACCGAACGATCTTTATAAGACTAATTATCTGCATTTTTAGTTGTTATTTCTTCACCATGTCCAATTGGAACAGTTACCGACTGGACGTTAGGCTTCGCTCTGATATATTCGATGAAAGATGTCATAATTGGACGATAATCCGTGGGATACAATACGTTATCTGTGGCTATAACTCCCCCAACCCTTATTATTGGCAAAACCAGATCAAAATACCCTTTTAGATTTTCTTTGTCTGCATCGATAAAAACAAAATCAAAAAGCTCATGATTATCAAGGGTCCCTGAAAGTCTACGAAGGCATTCTAACGCATTGCCTTCCATGATGTCGATTTTATCAGATACGCCAGCCTCAGAGAAATTGTATGAGGCTTTTTCTAATTTCATAGGGTCATTTTCAATTGTTATGAGTCCTCTACTAGAACTTGGCTTTTCTTGTTTGTTAGCGACCGTATTTTGCAGGAGTGCTTCTATTAACCATAATGACGAGTAACCGGTGGACGTTCCAATTTCTAAGGCCCTTTTAGCTTTCATGGCTTTGAGAAAAATGTTAAAGAACAGACCCGTCTCATACGTAATTGCCAACATCATCTCCTCCCTGGAGACTACAACTTTTCCCGATCGTTCGAGTTTGGACCTATCTTCTAATTTGGCTAGTACGTTCCATATGTTTAGAGTCATTTAGTAGCTGAACAGTTGAACTTATTTAAAACAGGTGTCTTAGACGTTTATTGTGCTTTTAGGCAATGCACATGCAAGCGAACCAAATATCTTGCTACCTGGTATGTTGCGCCATAGTACAACCACGAGCTGACCTAAAGTTAGAAGGACCCAGTCTTCTTCCCCGAGGCAATAGCATGCCTATAGCCAATGCTGAACTTTAAGGAAACCTTCTATAGATTCGTTTTTGAGTAATTTAATCAAAGCAAGACCTTGAGGAACTGATAGCATGGGCTTTTTGAAATGATTGTCGGTAGAAATCCGAGGACAAGCTACCTGTATGAATGCATCAATTTCCTTAAAAATTTGAACACGTTCCTCAGTTATCTCAGTTAGTGCAATCAACTGTACTTTTTTGCCTAATTTCTCCAGGGTTCTTTTCAGCTCAAGGGCTCGAACTTGGGCATACTGCCCTTCCTTTAGTCCAATAATAAGTCCAATTCTTTGCGCATCCAATGCATTATAGATCGCCAATACAGCCTTCTTTTGTAGACCCCTCGCAAACTCAGTAACTTCCGTGTACTCTTGATAATACGGGTCTAGCATGTAAGTGGGCTTTTCCGTTGACATCGCAATACTTGCCGAGTGAAACATGCTCTGTCCTAGAAATATATAAGCATCGACTCTATTTTGCATGTAATGAGCAGGATAGAATTCACAACCAAACACCTGAGCATCATTTAACTGGCCTTTTCCTCTACCTATTATAATGTCGTACCCATACCCTTCGAATATTTTCTTTACAGTAGTTATTTGGCTCAGATGCTGGCTGTCTGTAAGTAATGAAAGAGTCCTGTAACGAGCTTTGAGATCTGAAGCACATTTTCTGGCAACATTTTCAAAACTTACATCGTCATAGGCATCAATCATCACCACCTTCCTGCCCAAGGATTGCATGGCTATAGTATGACCTATGTTGAATAAAATATCAGCTCCCAGTAAATCAGCAGCATGAGTATTCAAATCGCAAGACCCCCAACAAGTGTCTCCTATAACGTAGGCTGGAATATGATATCTTTCTTCGACATTGTCAGCAACTTCCTGTATTCTTGAGACTAGACCCTCCGGCCCGTTAAGTGCAACCGAATTGGGCTTTTGGTTATCAATAACCTCATATATTTTCCTCTTATCTATTATCATCATTTTTCGTACGTCAATTAATGCTAGGTTTGCTCGATGCGTACTTAATTATTTCGGGTTACAACCAGATTTAACGTCAAAAAAGTTCATGGTATTGTTGAAGCTCAGAAGGACAATTTGTCTATTGGCAGAGAGAAGCTGTCCATAGATCGCATTATAAAGATACCGCAACTTGCTTATCGCTATTCAACTGATTGAATACGTATTGCTAAAGACTTCAGGCTTCTGATCAAAAATACCGCTCTTAAAGTCAGAGGATATCCTCTTTTTATCGGGTTCGACAATCATACTTAACTTAGCTGCCCCTTTTTTCGCAGAGACTGTATGTTCGAAGTGTATTGGCGTGCAAACGCTCAACAAGGAATCAGGAATCTGAGGTTCTAATTGAATCTTATTATCAATCATGTTTATTCTCATACCAAGCATCATTTCACAGAATGCATAGATGTACATACCAACGGACCACGCTTGCAGGATACAGGAGTTAAATGGCTCAGGTCTGTCTCCTCTATAGGTTTCTGCAAACATTCCGTTTTCATGTAAGATTCTCTGTGCCATTGATTCTAAGTAATAGAGTGCTTGTTCCCGCCTCATATGCTTAATTTCAGCTACTGCAGCCCAGCCCGTAACCAACGGCCAGACAGCTCCGTCATGATACAGACTCGGATGATATTTTGGATCAGTACTGCTAAGAGTCCTTACCCCCCAAGAAGTGGTCATGTCGGTTTGTTCTAATCTTGAAAGAATAGAGATGACCTTGTTAGTATCTCTTATTGAACCTGTTAATGCAAGAACAAGGGCATTTGGTCGTATACTTGGATCTTTTGTGCCATCGCGGCGAATAGTATCATAATAGAATGCCTTTTCGGGGTGCCAATATTCTGAATCTATTTTCATCTGTAAGTTTTTGGCTGACTCCCGCCATTTTTTCTGATTGAATTCATCCCCAACGATTCCAGCCAGCTCACTTCCTATATTCAGACTTTCAAAAAACAAGGCCTGGATATCATTCGCACTTTTTCTCCTATCTATGTGATCCATCCAAGTCGAATCCTGGATCGGCAGCTTTTCTGCAATTCCTGTAAATCCATGTTCTACTAGTCCATCTCCATCCAAGTCTTTCAGAAATCCCCAATTGACCAGGTCCACAACGGAATCCCACCTTTTCTTTAAATAGGAAGAATTTCCGGTGGCCAAAACATATTCCCGTATAGCCCAGGGGAAAAGAAAGGTAGAGTCTGAGGATCCAAAAGTTGTGTTATGTAGAAATGCTCGTCCGCTTATTATCATGGGGAGCTCACCCTTCAGGGCATAATCTGTTGTTCTTTTAGCTTGATGACGAAGGAAATTCTCAATTACAGCCAAAGCGAAATTGTAATCTCCCATAGAGAGATAGCCTCTGAGCGCCCATCCAGTATCCCTTGCCCAGTAGTTAGGAAACCTAGGAAGCCCTGCACAAATTCCATCTCCTAGCTCGTCATATCGAGCCTTGAGGTATTCCATGCTTGTTTTCGCTTTCTCAAAAGCTCGTACTAATCTTGCAACTACGAGATTTTGTCTCTGATCTGTATCTGGTGCAACATGTAAATTAGAACTAGACCGTGTAAAAAAATGATTTTTTGTAGCTTCGTATAAAGTCTTATAATTATCTCGCATGTAGCGGTATTCTTTTAAACATTCCTCGGAACTAGTAAAGCTTCCAGATGCTATCAGCGCAAGGTCATTATCTTCACCAGGCGCGATTTCAACATCATAGGATATCTCCATATCATTGTCAAAAGAGTCGGTCAATACCTTGACAGGTCTTAGATCTTTTGGTTCAACCCCAATTGCTCCATAGTAGTGTGCTATTCCCTTTCTTGAAGCGGTCTCGATATGCAAGCAGTTATCAGATATAAGGAATTTTGAGGAATTGCTTTGAGAAATAGCTGCAAGTCCATAACTTGTTATATTACCATCAATCAGAAAATGAACTCTTACCCTTCTTTTGTTGAGCTGGTCTCTCACTGACCTATTTTTGTTCCTTTTTGTATTGAGTTTTGAAATATTGAACCGTTTATCGGAAAGATTGATTATCATTACAAATCCTTTACTTTCGGTCGGTACAAACAAGGTCCTTCTCACTTGCAACCCGGCAAGCTCATGTCGAGTATATAATATGCCATTTTCATGCCGCGACGATACTACGAAGCTCGGAAGTCTCTTCCGTATACCTTCGTCGGTAGAGATTTCTACGGCTATTCGACCAAAGGCTCGTGCTGGAGGAACATACAATCCACCGTTATCATATCTAGCGCCCATCCATGTCCAATTGGCAGATAACGAGCCACTAGAGGAACAAACAATATATGCTTTCTTTCCTGAGAGTATTAGGGGAGTTGTAAAATTTTTGAATATTGTGTCCTCGCTGGCAGATGTTGCTACGGTGTCGGGATTATCTTCAGTCAAGCTGGACGAGGAAATAAAAACTCTCTCGCTCTGTCCTACTACGTAATCAGTGAAAGTAAAAGGAATGATTATCTGTTCAAATCCTTCCAGTTTGCTTAAGATAACTATCTTATGCCTCCTCTTCTCTAAGGCTTCATCCTTCAGTATAAGGAACCTTGCGCTTTGAAAGGGCTTAAACGATATAGGCCTGTCTTCAGATAGTGATGAAGCATTGATGATGTCCTCTGAAGTTGCTATAAAGACTGACTTTTTTGGAACGGGGATCTCGTCGACATATATATCAAGAGATACAACATTTCCTCCAAGAGGCACAGGGGGATTCAAGAGCGAGAAAATGAAGCCATTGTGTGACCTACCCTCACCATTGGCTATTACTGCGTTTTTAAGACTACCTTCAACATATGAGAGCACGGTATGTGTCTTGTCCAGCGTCCTGACCAACTAGGAGAACCTCTTCGCCATCTAGAGCAGGCACTGTAATGGTAGAACGTTTAACTGAAATACATTGCAAGCATGAGCTAAATTCCATCTTGGAATGGTTAGTAATATCTTTGATTCTAAATACGTCAAATTTTGCACTCATAATTGAGCCGAAAGAATATTTTAATATTCTTACTCAACTTTTCTTGTTAAAGAACACAAGAGTTTCCTAACATTCTTGACCAAAATAGCGCAGGGCTCCTTAAATCAGTTGGCTACTAGATTGTGGGAATACTCGACTCTCTAGGATTCATTGAGATGACATATGTTGGAGCCGAACCATTAGCCTCCGCAGCGATATCTCCGAAGAAGAGTTTTATTTTATCCCAGTTCTTACCAGCCTATTGGTCAATATAGGTAAATTACCAGTTACAAGCAAATCTTCAGTCAAGATTATGGGGATCATTAACGTTAGCCCGGAGTCATTTTATAAAAACTCCATCAGAACCAAGGCAAGAGACATAGCCAAATCAGCAGCCTGCATCGAACAGGAGGGTGCACATTTAGTCGATATAGGTGCCATGTCTACGGCTCCATATATAGAAAATAGTATCTCCATTGAAAAAGAAACCGAAAGAATGTTGCGCGCTATCAGAATAGTAAAAGAAAATTGTAATTTGCCTCTTTCAATTGATACACCTAGATGGTCTGTGGCAAAAGAAGCCGTCAACCTAGGAATAGATTGTATAAACGACATAACTGGGTTAAAATACGATGACAATATGGCGCGGCTTGTAGCAGAATCAAAGCTACCAGTCATAATAGGTGCGTATGATAAGAGCAGAAGGGCTGGCCTGCGTTCTAAATCAGGTGCAACAGGAAAGTTATCTCGAACCATAAAGTTATTGAAAGAAAGTCTAAGAATTGCAAGAAGATCCGGAATCAAAGACAATAAAATTATTATCGATCCTTCGATTGGGTTTTTTAGAGCTGATGGAAAAAACCCTTTCTTTACTCTTATGTCGGACACTCCATGGTATCTTCGTGATATTGAAATGATTTCAAGACTACGTGAACTTAAAGCGCAATTCTCCTATCCGATATGCGTTTCTGTGTCGCGAAAGTCTTTCATCGGAAAGTTACTCAATCTGGAAACAAGAGAACGGTTGCTTCCCTCACTTGCATTTGAAATGGTTAGTGCTCTGAATGGTGCAAAAATCATTAGAACTCATAGTGTTAGGGAAACATTCCAGGCGTTGAGAGCGTGCGAGCTTACTCGCTAATTTCTTCTCCCTAAATGTGTCAAGTAAACCGAATACCGGACCAACTCATTTTACCTCTAAACCTTTGAGCACATCCTCCGTATGTTGTTCGTCTTTGACTTCGTCGGCCAAGATGGTAGTCGCAAGGTTGTAGGTTACAAAGTCACTCGACTCCAGCGCCCTTTTCGCAATATTATTGTAGTTTTGTACAGCCTTTCCTTCGAATTCGAGGGCTTTCTCTAGTGCAGATCTTAGCGTCAGATGTTTCATTGGATCTAACGTCCCAATATTACTCACTCTTTGCCACTCAGAAGGATCGCTAGGGGCTTTATCTTCAAGCTCTGAGATTCTGTTAGAAAGCATTTCACCATGATTAAGTTCTCCTGTTGCTTGTGTCTTCAGAGAGCTTGCGTAAGTAACCAAACCTATTCCTTCCATGTTTATCCCAACATACCAAAAGAAGTGAAATATCTGCATTTCATCACAATAAGCCTTTTTTAGCAAATCGACTATTTCCTTGGATTTCTCGCCAAGGATCTTTTTCTCTGTTCTGGCCATCAGATTCAGCTAAGGTAAAGGCCCATTCCTATTTAATACTATAGTTGTATCCTGTTAAGGAGTAAACACAATAACTATTGTTGATAACATATGAGGTCTGGTATTTGCAAAACCAAAACTACAAACGCTTATAATCCTACCCGACATGTACTCTGTTAAAGGATTTTGAATATTAGAGAAGGATTAACGTTTGATGATGTGCTGTTGGTCCCCAAGAGATCTCCAATTGTTTCGAGAAGCCAAACAGACTTAAAAACAAGGCTCTCTCGAAGTCTAATGCTAAATACACCGCTTGTTAGCGCCAATATGGATACTATTACAGAATTTGAGATGGCCATTGCATTAGCCAGGGAAGGCGGCATAGGCATTATTCACAGATTCATGACAATTGAAGATCAGGTAGAACAGGTTCTGAAGGTAAAGCGTTCCGAATCTGTTGTGATTGAACAACCCTACACTATTAAGTCAACGCTCACAGTAGATGATGCAAACAAAAGCATGAATGAATACGGCATTTCCGGATTGATAGTAGAGGATGAAGAAAAGAAGCTCGCTGGGATAATTACTAGGAGAGATATCACATTCGAAAAAGACCGCACACTGAAAGTTTGTGAGCTTATGAGTAAGGACGTTATTACTGCCAATTCTGGAATTACAACCGAAGAAGCTAAAGAGATACTGCACAAGCATAGAATAGAAAAATTACCGGTAATCGACGAAAATAGAAACATAGTAGGACTTATTACAAGCAAAGATATTCTGAAGATGGAAAAATACCCACATGCCTCCAAAGACAAGAAGGGCCGGCTTTTGGTCGGAGCCGCTGTTGGCGTCAAGGGTGATTTTTTGGAGAGGACCGAATCTCTATTAGAAGCTGGCGCCGATACGATTGTCGTAGATATTGCACATGGTCATAGCGATAACGCCCTAAATGCGGTACATTTGATAAAAAAGGCATTCCCAATGTGTGAACTCATAGCTGGAAATGTTGCAACAGGAGAGGGTGCCAGAGACTTAATCAAAGCTGGAGTCGATGCAGTGAAGGTTGGAGTTGGCTCGGGTTCAATATGTATTACACGAGTAGTTACAGGATCTGGGGTTCCGCAGTTGACAGCAGTAATTGATAGTGTAAAGGTTGCAGCGGAGTATAATATCCCGGTTATATCTGACGGAGGCATCAGAACATCAGGTGACGCAACCAAGGCATTAGCGGCTGGCGCTTCCACGGTGATGGTTGGAAGCCTGCTAGGAGGTACTGATGAGAGCCCAGGAAAAACGTTGGTCAAAAACGGTAAAAAATTTAAAATGTATAGAGGAATGGCTTCATTTTATGCTTCTCTCGGAAGAAGATACCGCGAAGAAGGCCAACAGGTCGTGGACTCGCAGGATTTGAACGACTATGTTCCAGAAGGTGTTGAAGCCATGGTGCCCTACAAGGGCAGCGTGGTAGAAATTATAAGGCAACTAGTCGGAGGCCTACGCTCTGGTCTAAGCTATTGTGGTGCGGAAACGATCTTACAGATGCAGCACAATGCTGATTTCATAAAGATGTCACCAGCAGGTTTTAAGGAAAGTAATCCTCACGATGTGGACGTAATGTAAGAATATTTCAAACATTATTAAGAGATCACTTGGTGGTTGCGGACCTTTGCGATTTGATCACCTGCAAAATAGATGACTCTATCCATCTCTGATTGAGCAGGGTCTTTCATTAAAGAATCTTTACATTCATTTCCTCAAGTCTTTTCGAGGGAAACTAACTAAGTAGACTTTGTTTATGGCTTATCTGGGTTAATGAATATATCGACGATCTCTGGTCTTAATGCAGGTGAATTCTTGCCATCTTGACAGATTAACTCTGAGTTCTTGACAAGTAATGCACATGCCTTGTATTCCTCATTTATCTTTACAGTAACGTTAGGAAATGTTGAGATATATTCTATTACAGTTGGTTTACCAGTGCTTAGTAAACTGAGGTAGGTTTTGGCATCATCAAATAATTTCGATTTTGTCATACCATTTACAGTTACGAGGGTTATAACATCCCCGCTTTCTTGGCCTAGACCGTTTACTGTCATAATTACTTTAAAGATGTCTGGCCTCTTATAAGGCTCTGAACCGCTTTGTCCTTCGACTTCACTATCTTTTACCATAAAAATAAGCGAGGACGTGGAGAGGGCTAACACCGCCATTCCAAGGATTATGGCAGATAGAGAAAGCGAGTGACTTGTCGTAGCTACCGTAGGTCAACATTGTTATTTAAGAATATCGAAGTAAAATCTGGTAAAACTGAGATACTCTTAATTATTTGCTTAATATCTTAGATTCTCTATGGTTAGGAAATTTTCATTTTTGCAAACCATAGATCTGCTGTTTAAACATAAATTAGGCGTAAGAGGGCGATAGAATTACCCATTGTCAAGTCAGGAATCTCCTTTTAATAAGACTTCAATGGCTTCATTGAAATCCTTGGTATTTAGCGGCGGAGTGTTTGAGACCATAAGATTCTGCTCGACATGCTTGGAATTTTTCTGACCTATTAATGGTGCAATAACTGATGGACTTGAGCGTACGATCTGAAGCAGTTTACTCACTTGGTCTGTCAGCCCACCGTAGTCGGGAATTTGAGCCTTGAGCAATCTCCCTTGAAATAATGGTATACTAGTAAATATCCCTATGCCAAGTCTTTGGGCCGCTTCGAGAATTGTCAAATCCTTTTCTTCGCCTACAGATTGATTTCTAAGCAGTAGCGCTTCGCTATAAGCCAAGTTATATGGAAGTTGGATAAATTGAAATCCGTGTTTTTGAGGACCGCCAACTTTCTCTGCTATTTTCGTAACATCTTCCAATAGGAGATGATCTTTATTCCCAGGAGGAACCCTAAAGCATGTCCACGTAGCCATTCCATAATATCGGATTTTGCCCGCTGTGCGATATTCTTCGTATGCCTCAAACACTTTTGACAGCATTTGTAGAAATTCTTCTTTGCTAATTTCCTCAAACCAACTCTCATACGCATTGTGAATGTAAACTAGGTCTAAAGTGGTTAGGTGCATGTTTGCAAGAGATTTGTCAATGCAACGTTTAAGATAGTTTGGATTTAGAACATTATAATTAGAACTTATATCTTCAGCATGGATTAATCCATTAGATATAAACATACGCTGCATGTATTCCATTACATCGACCCCTGGATAATCGCCGTCATTAGTTATGTAACCATTTTTAGTGCTAATGAATACTTGATCCCTAGATACTATTTTATCCCTAACCAATCTCAGAAGTGCTCTCCCAATGCTTTTCTCTGATTTCATAGCCCTGTAATTAATGGCTGTGTCTACAACATTCACACTACCCGATTTGATAGAATTGTAAACCGCATCTTCCATTAATCTATCATCTTGCTGGGTTAGCTCTCCAAGATAGGTTCCAATTCCTAAACTCGAGAGGTATAATTCATCGAAAACCCGGAAGTGGGAAGCCGGCTTTCCCTTATCTTTCACTGCACTGTCAACATATTTTTTTGTGCCTGCAGGTGTTACATGCCCTCTCAAGAGTTCAAAACTATCACTCATAAAGGAAGTTATGTCCTCCAGTACTAAATTGTATCTCAGCGATATATTTCCTGTGACACGGGAGAATATGTCAATAACACAATGATTATTTATTGAAGAAGTCTAATCTCTATCCACAACATTGAGATCTGGATTGTTAACCGTCTAGACGATCCTTGGTTGTTCACAGGGCCAGGACAATCTGTAAAGTAATTTGACCAAGTACTTGGTCAAATTACTCCTATTCGCGGAAAGAAGTACGACGCATATGCGGTGTAAGATATGGTAAGGGAGATAGATCTATAAGATGAATAATTCACGTTTACTGCAAAGGCGATAGAATTATCGTCAAGATACAAGAAAACTACGGATCTTTCGCAATGATAAAGGGATCCGCTTAAAAACATCGTCACGTAATAATAGTCGTGGGTACTGATCAGCTCAATATCCCAATCTCCTCCCACAGCACGCGCAAGTGGGCTTTGAGGGAGATCTGTGATATGGACAATAAAGGCGCTCTTAAATTTAATACAGAATATCAGAGATCCAAAGTTTGGAATAAACAAAAGAAACAACTCCTTATTGACTCAATATTAAGAAATTACGATATAGCGTCAGTATTTTTAAGGCAAAGAACCAACAGCTCATTTTATGAATGCCTGGACGGTCAGCAAAGACTAAAGGCAATAATTGAATTTGTAAATGATGGCTTCGGTCTTTCGCCAAACATCACAGAAGAATTGGATGGCATTTCGACTAAGTTTAGCCAGCTTCCAGATAACTATCGCGCATATATCAAGGAGTATAAAATAAGTTCAGTTATTGTCACAGACGTAGACGAGGAAACAACCTCTGATATTTTCTTGCGTTTACAAGAAGGAATGCCCCTTAACTCGGCCGAAAAGCTCAACGCAATAAGAGGAAAGATGCGAAGGAAGGTAATTGATATATCACAACACCCCTTTCTTACAAAAGTCGGTTTACCTAATACGCGATTTGCCCATCGATATCTTGCAGCACAGATGTTAGCGCTTTCGATCTCGAGTAAAATTCTTTCAGTAAATTATGAATTGCTTAAGAAATATTACAGGATATACAAGAGCCAGGTTCCGGAGGCGGCATTGAACCGAGTCATTAATGCACTTAATTTTCTTGATAGATCATTAGGGGAAAAAGCCTCTTCAATAAGACACAAAGCTGACATACTATCACTTTATCTACTTGCCAGTTCCCTCAGGGCAGGCTATTCACTATCTGGACTTGATGAAAAATTGACAGAGTTTGTATTTGACTTTATTTCAAATATACAGGAGTCCGATAGGTTACAAAACAACGAAAACAATAAGCCCTACAAGATGTACGCTAATTTGCGTTCTGATTCTGCACCTCACATCAGAGAAAGACGCAATATAATTCTATCAAAGTTCCTGCAGTTTGAACCCTCAATTCTTCCAAAAGATCCAGGGAGGGATTACAGCTACCCTGAACGACTAGCAATATTTCAGCAATCAAAAGGAATGTGCAGTAGGTGCCACCAGCCAACTCCCTTCAGTATCGGGGTAGCCGAACATATTAAGAGGCCTGAGGTTGGAGGATCTACAACGATAAATAATGGAAGATGGATTTGCGAACAATGCCATAAAATACCACGTAAATAATACCGACCATATGGGGACACGGAATCATTTGTTATAAAAGTTGGTCAGCTGCTTGGCGATTTCTCGGAGTCCAATTGCTGGATTTTTTATGATGTGTTCCGAGAGGTGGATCAACGATATTGTTCTGTAATCCCGCTTGTTCCTCATACTGGATTCCTCAATCGCATTCGTATCATCTATAAACCGGATGGTGTTATATATTCAGGACCGTGGTGGGGAAAATAATATGAGAAATGAATTTCTTTCGCAAGGAGAGCATTTCTGTTTTTTCAGGCCAGTCTCATTTTTGATTCTTATTTCAATTATATCCACTGGTTTCTTTGCATCATTCAATGTGACGGGTGTGCCTCCAGCGCAAGCACATCTAGACCATTTACCTCATTTCAACTCCGGGGGAAATAGATATGGCTATGGAGATTATATTTCCTATATCTCAATAGAACCAGAATATGGAACGACAGATTATCCTAGTATGCTCACGTTCAGCGTTCAAGATTTTGATGGGAACGACATTTACAATATAACGACGATGGTAGAGATATATGACTCTATCAGCGGGAAGCGCGTCCACTTGTTTCCATGGACATTCAGAGATATCGGAGATTTTCATCTCTATTATCAATTTCCTAAAAAGGGAGGCTATCAGGTAGTCTTGAGCGTCCGCGACACTGCAGAAAGTAAAGCAGTAAATAGTTACGGACAGCCCATATCAAGTCTGTCTACCGACCCCCCGCGTTCCATCCTAGGTGACACCTCAAACTGCGACTGTATAAGAACAATATTCAATATATCGATTGCAACCACATTCGGAACAATCCAAAATACATTATTCATTATCTGTATTGTTTCCCCAATAATTCTTTTGGGACTAGTTCTCAGCAAGAACTATTACAAGAAAAGTTCAATGCATAGAAGTAAAAGTAATGTATATTCTAGCACATCTGATGTCAGATGGGACGGTCAAAGAGAGGTCAAAACAGCTAAAGAAGGTTCCGCAAGTGGCAAGCAAATTGTAAAATATTCTATAATGCTGTTGGCATTAGCGGGAGGTATAGTACATTTGGTTGTTTTTCCTGAGCATGGCTCTTTGCACATTTACTACAGCATCTTTCTTCTGGCTGCCTCAGGAGGCCAGATCGCTTATGGCATTTTGTACTTCCTTGTAATGTTGTCAAAACCATTTTACGAAGTATCTGCGACAAATGAGATCAGATCGACTTATCTTAATAACATGGCTGTGAACTGGTTCGGATTTTTCGGCACAGCTGTTCTTGTTGGATTATATACTTATGTGCTCTTATATCCTCCTCCCTTATCTCCTACTAACCAACCCGAAGAAATTGAAATAGCAGGAGTCCTCGCTAAGTCCCTTGAGGTGGCGCTGCTAATAGGAATAGCATTCATTATTAAATGGGATAGACAGAAATTCCATAAAATGATCACCAAAGTAAACCAGTAGGAGTGTTAGTTGGAAAGGCATTAATCATACGCAAAATAAATGGCTTTTCAATCCATTGACTGCTAAACCATAGTTTGTTTCTAGTATGCCTTATCTTTGGGTTCGCCTAATATGCGATCAATCTTTATCAAGTATTCCACTCCTCTTAACTTCCTTCTTAACGCTTTTACATCTTCTAATCTTAAATTCTCTATATAAGATTTCCAATCCTCAAGCGAGGCAGAGATAGAGGGCGCATCACGTAGCAGGTTTGATTTTCTATCTTTCTCCGCTTTGTTCACGTCTCCGTATACTCAATGTACGGTAATAAAACTAAGTATATTTAAGTTTCAAACTCTTGCTTATACATTTTGAAAAAATATTTGACTAAAATATCCTAATTTGTGCAAGCAAGTATAACACGTAAGCGATCTATTATTTCCCAGAGGGAAATAAGATGGATGAATAAACATAAGTGGCTAATTGCACGCATTAATCACTAGAGCATTTTCTTCAATTCTTTTATTTTATCCTCAAGCAGATTAAATCCCTGTTGCCAGAACTCGTCGCGTGAGATATCCATTCCCGAATCCTTTAAAAGTTCTTCAGGCTTTCTTGAACCCCCGGAAGATAAGATATTGAGATATTTCGGAATAAAAGAGCGTCCTTCATTCTTGAATTGCTGGTACAATGATAATACAAGAAGGTTTCCAAAAGAATATGCATAGCAGTAAAATGGACTGTGAAAAAAATGAGGAATGTAGGTCCATTCCCATTGAAAGTCAGATGAGACGTTAACTGAATCGCCGAACTGTTGACTCAAATTGTTGAGGTACAATTCGGAGATTTTATCTGTGGTTGCATTTTCATTCGCGATAATTCGATGGGCATCTATTTCAAATAAAGTGAAATAAGCCTGACGCATTATAGTGGCATACATGTCATCAATATGTTCAGCAAGCAGTATCTTTTGCTCTCTGAATCCAACACTACTTAATAACTTGTCATTGAGCAGCATTTCAGCAAACACAGACGCAGTCTCAGCAAGAGGTAAGGGTGCATGTGCTACTGTTATCGGTTTGTCGGATGCAGCTATACTATGTATAGCATGGCCCAACTCATGTGCCATTGTTGAAACGTCTCTAGATTTGCCGTCAAAGTTCAGAAGTACGTAAGGTGTTCGCTTCGGAGAAACTGTAGAGCAAAAAGCCCCTCCTTGTTTGTCCTTCCTAATCTCTGAATCCACGTGGTGCTCGTTAAAAACCCGCTCGCTATATTCTCTAAACTCAGCATTAAATCCCTCAAATGTATCAAGTACGGTATTGACTGCTTCACTAAATGTAAATTTCTTCTGATCGGAGTTTCTCAACGATAAGGGCGCGTACAGATCGTAACGTCTAAGTTTTCTGTGTCCAAGCATTTTCGCCTTCTCCAGAAAATAATCTTGAAAGATGTCTGAATTTTTCTTGCATACATTGAGGAGCGCCCGTACCGTTGAATCATCTAGATTATTTGAGGCATTTCTAACCGAAATAGGTGATTCATATCCGCGCATGTTCATATTTTCGTCACGCCATTGAAGGACTAAATTTTGGTAGATTTCCCCTAATATCCCACTATTCTTTTTGTATACCTGAAGAAGTGACTGATAAGCGCTTTTTCTTTCTTCAGCTTTTGTGCTGCGAATGTATGAAAGTAATTTCTCTTTGTTTGAGAAAGTTTTCTTGATTGTCTTTCGAGCTTTTTTGATGACCATGAGGTATTCGAAGCCATTAACCATCCTATCGTATATCTTTACGAGCGCATTTGTCCCTGTAACTTCAAGTGTGCTGATGATTTTCTCTTCTGGCTCAGTCAGGACATATTTTGCAAGCAAACGCTTGTGTTTTAAATACTCTCTATATACAATAGGCATAGATTCTATCAGGCGTTTGGCATTATCTTCGTCCAATTCTTTCCTAAACCATAGATCAAAGAAAAGCAGTCGATTACCTATATCCGCCGCCATCAAATCCATCCTTGTCAGAAGGGATGCAGCATCATTTGAAGAGGTATCAGCGGAATATTTTAAATGTGCATAACCGTCTACGATGCTTACCTTTTCTGAAACTTCCTCTATTGAATAAAAAATACTCTGAAAATCTGACTCCTTTAAATCGTTACTAAGATAATTGCGCCTATTTTCAATGATACTTACCTTTTGCTCGATAGATTTAACAAATTCTTCAAATTCCTCGGAACGTGGATCCCTAACGAGATCCGACAAGTCCCAGGGGCCGATATTTCTGGTTTTTTTATGTGTAACTAACATTTTCTTGAATGAATGACTAAATTCGATTACACTTAATATACCATACAACTTGAGCGACTATTCATTGATAGTCATTGTATGGAAACACAAATCTAAAAAGGTCACATAACACCATTAAGCCATGTAGTGTTTTGTATTTGTCTTTGGCTGAAAAATCTTACATACGAGCATCGACAGACGTGAACAGGTTGCTATATTGACCCACTAAAAGCTTTTTTCGCGTCTCAAGGAAACTTTCTCATTATATCCTATATAAGAAAAAACCATAACAAACCTATATATAAATGAGCGAAAAGCTACACGCTCATGGTCGAGGAATCTAATCGCCTGCTAGATATAGTCGATTATAAAATAATAGATATTCTCGCTAAAGATTCTTCCACCACATTTGTTGACATTGCTAAACGGATCGGTGTCTCAGATGCAACAATACACATAAGGGTTAGGAGACTAAGGGATCTCAGGATTATTGGGAACTTTACCATTTCAGTAGATAACAACCGCCTTGGATATGACCATCTAGCTTTCATGGGAATAAACGTCGAACCGGGATTTGCTGAAGAAGTAAGCGACGGTTTGTCGTTCTATGAAGAAATTCTCGAAATTCACGAGATGCATAACAGATTCGATCTACTACTCAAAATTCGAGCTACCGACCTTGAGGATCTTAGAGATATCGTAGTAAACAAAATTCGGAGATTACCCCATATACTCGAAGCTGAGTTAATGACCATTCTGAAAACTAGAAAGGAAGAACAGATAGTTCCAATACAAAATGAAATTGAAATTACCTCTTGGAAATAGTTTGGAACCATAAATATATTGGTAATCAAAGAGACCAAGGATTATTGCACATATAGAAGATAATACTGTTCTTTGTCAATCTTTTCTGCATTTACACCCTCAATTTCTAGCAAGTCCTGCATTATCCCTCTACCCTTTAAAATTTTCCCTGTGGTACCTGATTTTACTGTCCCACTGATGAAACCGCTGCTTCCGCATATTGGATTAAATACATTTCTCACGTCTCCTCCATGATACTTGGATAGCGTCTTTTCCTGAAGTCTTTCTGGTTCGCTAAATCCCTTGGATTGAGGATCTACGAAAAATCTACCGGTGCGATAGATTATCCTAGGATGATCTGACGAGAAAGGAACTTCTTTTTCCCTAGTGAACGTAAAAACCACCAGAAAATTTTCCAATTTTTTTGCCATTTCAACCAGCCACTCAAAATAAATTATGTTTGTGAAATTCTTATCTTGGTTTCCAGTGAATCTAGGATTGCTATAAAAAAGGGTTAAACGAAGATCAGGATCCTTTGTATCTTCCATAAATTGAAGCAGACATCTTGCTGACTCAGCTCCATTTGATCCAGACCAATAAGCAACATCTTTCTCAATCCCCGCAGCAACCTTTGACAAGAAATGGTTCTTATTTTGGTTCAGACGCACCTTTACTTTATCTCCAATCTTCATCTGTTCAAAGAAATACGCTGCAAATCCGTCTGCCTTGTGGGTAGTCGGATTAATGAAGCCATAAGGCTTTTCATCCTTTATTGTAAGATCAATTAAATTACGAGTAGGCGATGATGAGATTGAATACGACCTTTCGACCACTCTTTCCTCCAAATTCCCTGATGTGTCGGGTCGTTTTAGAATGGTACTTATCGTGACAAATTGTCCTACCTCAAAGCTGTATTTATTAGAACTGCCGACAGGAGCAAAACTGTATGTATAAGTATCTGGAGTCTCCATAGTCTTTTTAACAATTTGCCATTCTATGTCTAAATTGGACTCTTGAGTCATCAATATTACCCTGAATATCTTAAAACTATTCTAAATATATTAGTATTAAATTAATTGGTACTGATATGAGTCGTCAATGTATCCCGCATGCCATGAAGCAATAGCTATTGGCGATCGTTGTTAGGGATCTGTGGGTAGGAAAATAGAACAGATTGATCAGAAAGCTTATTCATAAGATAGAACTATGTTGTTATACATTGTTTTTCTATCACTCCCTTTTAATCATGACTACGACATTCTAGTGACTACAAATTGGTTCCATATTCAATGACCTTATGAATAAGTATTAAAAGTAAGCTCGGGTACCAAGATCTTTCATCGATATATGCGACGGAAGTCCAATGATAATCGAGACGCTTGGAGATCCTTTTATGAAAAAGGTGAACGTTTTGTAGAGAGGACAGGTGAACACATACTCCAAGGCGTAAACCCTGGAGGGGTATACCAGGCAATATGGTGCAGAGATGCATCGTATATTTTGAGAGACTGGTTCATGTGTGGAAATGTGGACGGGACACTCCAACAAATTTTCCAAATTTGGTCTCATCAAATAGCACCTAATAGAGACAAAATAGTTTTTGGACGAGGATCCCCTGATATGAATTTTTTAGCCGAAGTTGCAGAAGAGGAAACGGAGAAGAGATTCGCGGGGGCACTTCCAACGACCATTTATCAAGCAGGATTTTCTGAAGTGTATGGCAAGGATCCAGATATTGATTCAACTGCTCTCATGATATCTACTACCTCTTGGGTTTTAACTGCCTCCTTAACCCGTAAGGAGAAGGATTTCTCCTCCTCGGAAGGCCTAAAGCAAGCAACTATAGCTACAGAACATTCGTCTAGTTATGTCTCAACCTTACTTTCAAAAATAGGGATAACACAGCCATCAAAAGTTGCCGATTATGTAATTCCTCGTATGCTCAAATCTGTTGAATACCTTCAGAAACGTGATAACGATAATGATGACTTGCTGGAGCAGGGTCATAATGAGGACTGGATGGACACCGCGCTTAGATCAGGAAAAATAGTTTACAGCCAGGCGTGTTGGATATTAGCTCTAAGTGATCTTTCTGTTCTTTTGTCAAAAATCGAGAGAGAATCTGATGCCAGGAGAATTTCCAAATTAGCCCAAAGAGCGATTCAGGGAGTGGAAAGAACATTGTGGTCTAAAGAAAATAATTGTTATTTGGACATGCATCAAAAAAATTATGACAGCAAAGACAGGATACTTACAGAGGATATCTCACTTTACTTGATAGCAGTAACAGATAATACCCACAGAAATAGCCTAAAGATGATTCACAGCATACATGATTCACCGAATGCAGGGAGTATGCAACTAAACTATTTGAACGAAGAGATGACTGAACGAGCAATGAGGACTCTGGACGCGATCAAAACACGGGCATGGAAAGAAAAGTGGCCATTAATAACAGAACGTGAATTAGTAGCCACCGGCCCGTGGGTTCTGAAGCCATATGAATATCATAATCATACATTTTGGCCATGGATTACAGGCCTAGAGATATTAGCGAGAAGCCGATTTGAGAAAGCAGAAGACTGCGAGTACTTGCTTTCCAAATTAGCGTCAGAAGGCCACCCACACATCCATGCTTTCTACGAGTGGATAAATCCAATCAATGACCAAGAAAATGGAGCATATCCATTCAGGACTGGCATTTCAGCGATAAGGATAGCTATTGCTGACATACTCGCCAAAAGGAAAAGAAACAAATCATCAGAAAATGCAATAAATAATGATCCGGGTTCCCTGAATCAGTAACGCAAGCTTATACAGAGTTTGATTTGCAAATCCTACATTATTCATGGAGTGGTCGTCGCTGCTTGTCGTTAGTCAAACCAGCATTTGGAGATTATGAAGTAAAACTGTTTGAAAATTAAATTGACAGATAGTCGAGAAGGGAAATATTTGAAAAAGCCAGGAATCTGTACTATGCTGTGGGCCAATATGTGGTATCTTATCACACCTTAGGCCATCATGTCATCCTATCAGGATTAACATAATAGAGTGTCACTAATTAGCCGCCTCAGGCATACTGCTCCTTTATTGCTCTTCAGACAAGTTCGATATATCGAACTTCAGAATTAGATCGGCTATTAG